>Ga0192243_10348_pt1 | contig 17869 bp, 20 predicted proteins | sample Koala_Koa27_K3_FD_131233 | JGI IMG/M metagenome (GOLD analysis project Ga0192243, IMG submission 131233) | Enriched cells from koala feces incubated with labeled cellulose particles, San Francisco Zoo, California, United States - Koala_Koa2-7_K3 ... | reverse complement strand
ACTTCTATTCTCGGTTCCTCTGAATAAAATTTACGAGCCTGACAATCTACAATCTGTGTATCATCCCGGTATGCCACCTGATTAAGCGAATCAGCGACCAGTTTAATACAGTTGTCGAGATCAGGCTTCTTGATAGGGCGAACTATATTTGCCGCCTTATCTGCCTTTGATTTCTTGCTTCCACTTTTCGGAATGGAATAAAAAATTTTGATTCTCATATCAAGCATCGCATTGTCATCGAACCGGAATGCCTGCGTTTGGTGCACGTATTCTGTCCTGACCAGTGTTTCATAATTTACAGTTTCCTTTGGCGTATACGTTCTCCCGGTTGCCCGGCTGAACCGTGGCCGACCTTTCCCTCTTGGTTCTCCATATACCGTGAATTTAATCTGCTTCATTTTGAGCCTTTCCTTCCATGAAATCGGACAAAAAATCTCGCTCTTCTTTGATTTCTTCCAGACCTCTATCTAAATATTCTATCCGGAAAAGAATCGCATTTCGAACCGGTTCCGGTAAATGGGTTTCAATGTTCTGGATACTTTCGGATTCATCCTGCCCGACCGTCTTCTTTCGCGTACGTTTCTTTTTCACGAAATCGCTTTCCGGAACACCTTTTTCCACAAGGAAATCTTTCATCATTTCCTTGCTACATCCATTCAAATCTGCAAGGATTTGGCACATCTCGCTTTTATTGTCTGCCTTATTGTACTTGTTAAGAATCTCTGCATCTTCCATATACAATTTAATCACCTCTTTCCAATCTTTGATGTATCTGCATTGTTTTCACAATCAGAAACATGCAGATAGTAATCTACCGACTTCCCCGTTGGAGTTTTCGCCTGCTTCCATTGGCGGACTTCATACCCATTATCAATCAATATTGATGCTACGTGGAGCCTGTCTTCTTTGCCGTATATTTTGAGATCAGTTTCCATATTATCCCTCCAGAACTTTCTTCATTCCATCATATTTTTTAGCAGCGTCTCGTTTCCGCCATGAAAGCCCATCAAACTTCACCGGATAGCACATCTCAAAGATTCTGTCATAGATGCGGTTATACCGGATATCTGTACATTCCTTCATCTGTCTCATAGTCAGATTCGTTGTAAAAATTGCCGGCTTACCGGTCCGGTATCTGCTGTCAATGATGTCATATACCTTTTCCAGAGCGAAATCAGTTCCTCTTTCCGCTCCCAAATCATCAATTATCAGCAGCTTCGCCCGGTTCAGTCTGTTAATGTATGCCATATCGTCATTGTCAAAACCCTGCATCTCTTTCAGCAGCTTTACAAATGATGTCATGATTACCGGATTCATCCGTTCCAGTAATTCATTCGCAATCGCTGCCGCAGTATAGCTTTTCCCAGTTCCGACATCTCCCCAAAACAACATTCCCTGACTCTGCTTGTACATTTCGTCAAACCTATCCACATACCGTTTGGATATAGTAAATGCTCTGCGGTTTTCATCGTTTACCTGATACGTTTTAAAGTTCACACCCTTCGATTTCGCATCCAGCAGACTCAGTCTTTTCAACTCGTCAATCTGCCTTTGCTCCTCCTCATATTTCAGTTTCTTTTCCTGGGCCTCCCTTTCTGCAAGCCCGCATTTGCACAGGCATGACACTTTCACTCTCTTTGTACCGCCAGAACCGTCGAAAAGAGGAAAATCAAATTCTCTCTCTGTCGGCTCCCCGCATACGGAACAATGCAGGAGACCATCTTTGCCAACAATCGCTTCATTTATCATCATTGCCTCCATTCTGCATACGGCGAATCGCCATCATCTTCCGGCTTGCTTGCCATATCTCCCCGGATGAAATCTGTAAACGGCGTGTTCTCAGATAGAAACGTCTTGGCATGCTTAATGTACTGCTGATCTGTTCGCTCTCGCACAACCTTTGCCGCATAGTTGCGAACCGCATCTAACAATTCTGCCGGACTCCAGCCATCATTCAGTCTGGCTTTATACTTCTTGTATGCCTCTGCTTTTCCTATCTTCCGTGGATATTCGGACCAGAACTCTTCGAAGTCCTTTGAATAAACATTTCCTGGTTTCTCTTTTGACTCCTCTGAAAGTGGAATTGTAAGGTGTGGTGTCGGTAAATCCTGCTCCATCCCTTTTGGGGGTTCAGCAGCCGCCTTCGCCAATCGCTTTCGTTTTCTCTCTTCCCGCTTCCGCTCTGCGCCTCGCTCCCTCGTTTCCATTGCTTTGTACCATGCACTCTGCCATTCTTCCCAGTCATGGATATACAATCCGTTTTCTATATCTATCCAATTCGTGCTAACCAGCGCATCTACGACAGAATCAGGATCATATCTCTTGTCGAGACCATTTGTAAGAACATCGGCAACATCTTCCTTATCAGCTCCTGTAATACAACCATCTTTTCCGGCATTATTGATCGCCCACAGCCACAGCCTTATCAATACGCCGAGTGCTTCATTCTGCGAACATCTTATTTCTTTCGCCAGATTTCTTAACTTTGCCCCAATAACCTGCTCATGTACGCTTATCCATGCCATCCCATCACCGCCAATCAGAATAAGACTGCATACACTTATATACCAGGCATCAAGCTTGTTATTGGTATATATCCTTTCAACACCCGGCTTTTCCTGCAGCAGCCACACATTTCGCATCTGTCCGGTTTCGCTTCGCCGTTTTTCACTCTCAGGACTCTTGGCATATTTGCCTCGACTACGCTCATTGCTTCATCCAGATAGTTCTGCGCTACCTTGATTACTCGGATATCCGGTTCGTTTTCTTTTGAGGCAGCCGCTATAAAAAACGGCAGCTTCTTTCCAGTATTCTGCCGCGCAATCTCCTGATACACAGCCCCCTGAATGTCGTAGGACCAGTATCTTACAAAATCCAGATACCCGATGTCTGGCACCCATTTGGGCTTTACGATCGACTCCATGACTTTGAGATCTACTATGGCTGATCCCGGAAGGAATGAATCCATTTTTATCTTCCATTTTGCTCCGAAGAGCTCGCCGGTCATAATGACCTGCTTCTGCCCGGACATACATTCCATAAAATACTTGTCTCTCTTGATTCGGGCGATAATCTCTTCCGCTTTCACATAATCAGCTCTCAATTCACCGTCATTTCGGAATATCTGTGGGTTCTTTTCCATAAAAAGATTGAGGCTTCCTTCAAAGTAGGCATCTACATAGCTTCCGACAAGCATGGCTGTGGTTTTCGTTTCCTCCCATCTGCCCGCCAGTTTTTCCATAGCACAAAATTCGCAGCCCATCCTCCCATATGTACCAACGAACGTTTTAAATTGGCTCACAGACATATACTCTTTGTCCGCTTCTCTGCTATAATAATTGCTTTCAGATAATTCCATTGTGCCTTCCTCCCTTACTGCGTGATGTCAATTTCTTCAACATCTGCATCGGATTCTGTAATAGCATCAGCAAATGGATCGGGTTCATCATCTATGTCTGGCTGATTGTCGCTATAGCTTTCGCTGCCATCTTCGTCATATGTTTTCTGGTCATCCTGTATGGCCTGTTGCATCTCTACAGAAAGAATTCCCCATTTACTCAGCAGGAGCTTGATGACGGTTTTCTTCGCCATTGTATCAAAGTCTGTGGTCCATTTACTGCCCTGCTTATTCTTTTGCAAGTCGTATCTGTAGGCCTGACTATATTTCTTTGCATGATTCTCAATCTCCTTCTTGCTCATGTACAGTTCTTTTTGGAATCCGGAGCGGAGACGGAACCAGGCATAATAGCCGATAATCTTATCATATTCTCCATTCATCCTTTGCTGGCAGTTAGAGAAATCTTCAACAAACTCGCACTCGCCGGTGATCGGGTTGTAGCTCGACAACTCATCTTCGTATACTTCGGAGCAGTTCATCTTGGAATACTCGCCGCTTCGGATCGCCAGCTGAACAAATCCCTTATACATGATCTGAAATTGGGCCATCTTTACTTTCCGCCAATTTCCATTCGCATCTTTCATGGATTTGTCATATGGAACCAGTGCGGCAAATCCGAGATTACTGTCAATCGGCAGATCTAAGGATGCTGCCACAAACGCTGCAGCCATGATTGAGTTCGGATCGCACTGCTTTAATGCAGGCGTCGCATTCACGACATTCACAAGAGATGCTGTGAACTGGGATGCTTTTTTCCCCAGCACATCCTGGAACCTCTTTCTTACATTTTCCTGTTCAAGAATACCTTTTACCTGTGCCACCACAGATACCTTTTTTTGTTGCGTTGCAACCTGTGTGTTTTCAGCCATAATCCCTTTTCCTCCTTATGCTGTTTTAAGATTCTCGCCAAGCAGTTCAATCATCTCCATTGACGACATATCTTTTATACATATTTCACAAACATAACCTTTGGGCGAATCCAAATATAAATCTCCCTCATATATGCCAAATCCGCATTTGTCGCATCTATGCACCGGCTTTGGCTCGGGTGCGTTGGGACAACCGGAGCGGCATGGTGTCATTCTACAAACTGAACACATAATCCTTCTTTCTCCTTTCAATCATCGGTGACACAAAGATTCCAATGTCGATGCCCGCCATATTAGACATAGCCGCCTTCAGTTCTTCTCTGTTATTGATACCGTATTCTTCTTTCAGAATTTTACTTATCCTGGTGACGTCCACCATTACATTCACCCTTTCAGAATCTTCTCTCCTGCAATCTTCATTTCGCTGATTACCAGTGCAATTTCATCCAGCTTTGATAAAACCGTCATCAAGCCCTCTTTCTCATCCTCGGTAACCTTTCCGTCAGCTGCAATTTCAATCAATGTTTCCTTCATTGTTCTTAGGCCTTTGTAGTCAAATTCCCTGACAATCCGCAATGCAATCCCTTCAATACTGCTTTCTTCCGTTGCAAGCGGCATCATCCGTCCTATCGGGCATTCGTTCTTGCAGTACCCATACTTCAATTCAGGTGCATTATACAGATCCGCCATCAGTACCACCTTGTCTACCGGAACGACCTTCGTATTGCCCAGCTCATAATCTGCAAGTGTTGACACCGAAATTCCAAGCAGCTCTGCGGCTCCTTCCCTGCTGAACAGTCTCTCATTGTATGTTGCAGCTTTTTTCTAGCACGGAAGTATACATTATCATTATCTTTCATGGAGCCATTTCCCATTTTCTCCACCTGCCCTTCATGCTAAAATTTAATTACCGACCGAAGAGCAGACACTGTCTGGGATATTCAACACATCACTGATATCCTTTATCGCCGGTTCCGAATAAATTCTCCCGTTTACAATAGCGGAGACATACTCCCTGGATCTGCCGATCTTTACTGCCAGTTCTGCAACCGTAAGATCCATGTCGATCATGGTTTTCTTTGCCAGCTTGCACCACGGCGATAATATTTTCCCCATTCGGCTGTTTTCCTCCTTTCGTATCGGTTTTGTAATTTACATTTCGCTTGTAGTCTGCTAAAATATACGAAATGTAGGTTTCTTTTCGCGAGGCAAATCCATTACTCTTTTGCCTTGCGGTTTGCCTTAATGTTTTTTAATTTACATGTTAATCGTAACTGGAATCTTCCAAATTGTCAATATATAAATTGGATTGTTCCAAATTATTTTTCGGGGGTGGTCTTATGTCTGATCTGCTAAAGCGGATATATGAACTGATGGAGCAAAAGGAACTGAAGCCGACTCAGCTCGCAAAAGAGCTTGGCCTGTCCGTTTCTACCTTCACTGACTGGAGAAAAGGAAAAGGAAGCCCTTCCCTTAACGCTGTTATCCAGTTCTCTGAATACTTTGGGGTTTCTATTGACTATCTTGTGTACGGCGGATCAAAAAAGGTTGTGCGAATGGAAATTTCCAATCGAGAGGATGCTTCTCTTCTGGAATCATTTCATAAACTTACGCCGGAGCTCCGTTTGAAGGCTATCGGTTATATTGAGGGCATGGCTGCTACCATGCCAGAGCCTGATTTGAAACAAGAAAAATTATCAAGTTGACTGAATACATAAACAGGAGGCAGAAATGACATATATCGGCAACGAGTGTCTTTTAGTCGGCGGCACCAATATCGCCTATACTGTGAACGACTTCTGGCGGTGGTCTTATTCCGATATCGTCGGGAATAAATGTAGAACAGACTTTGCGGAATTTCTGGTGGCGTCCTCCCTTGATATAGTGGCAGACGGTCACAGGCATTCCTTTTCTGGCAGATATGACTTCATCTCTCCATTCGGATTCAGGATTGATGTTCGGTCTGCGGCTTACATCCAGTCTGAGGATGGAGAGCATCAAGATCATATATCGTTCGCTATTACTGCTCCTCTGGATGCGAAGGAACGGCACTCTGATGTCTGCGTATTCTGCGTATACAAGGGCATGGTTACGGTAGACTCTCCGCTGAATACTGACATGTGGGATTTTTACATCCTCCCGACTGATGTGCTGAATAAGAAGGTGCCATCCCTCAAAACCATTACGCTCCCATCTCTGATGAAGCTGGATCCGGTCTGGTGCGACTATTACGGGATAGGTGATGCAATACAAAAAGCGATGTCCGCCTGAGAAATCAGGCGGTTTTCTTTTGGAGGTACACTTTATGAAAAATACAGGTGATGCAAAAGTAGCAATTTACGTCCGTGTTTCAACCCTGCATCAAATCGACAGGGATTCTCTGCCGATGCAGAAGCAAGATCTGCTGGCATACGCCAAACTGATGCTCAATACAGAAGATTGCGTAATCTTCGAGGACGCCGGTTACAGCGGCAAAAATACAGATCGCCCGAAGTTTCAAGAAATGATGTCGCAGATACGAGCCGGCTCTTTCACTCATCTCCTTGTCTGGAAAATCGACCGCATTTCCCGAAATCTTCTTGACTTTGCTACCATGTATCAGGAACTGAAGAATCTGGGTGTCATTTTTGTATCGAAAAACGAACAGTTTGATACATCTACGGCAATGGGTGAAGCCATGCTCAAAATCATACTGGTCTTTGCTGAGTTGGAACGCAACATGACTTCTGAGCGTGTAACTGCCACAATGATTTCCAGAGCCAACAATGGTCAATGGAACGGTGGCAGGGTTCCATTCGGGTACGACTGGCATCCGGACACACAGGAATTCTCCATCAATGAATCAGAGGCGTCCATTGTCCGGATGATCCATGACAAATACGAGAGCGAGCGTTCTACGATACGAGTGGCAAGAGAACTTAATCTGATGGGTTACCGATCAAGAGCCGGGAGCGAGTGGAGTGCCACTACCCTTCATATCATCCTCAAGAATGTCTTTTACTGTGGCGACTACCGTTACAATGTACTGAAGGAAGGTGACCGGCAACAGCCGAAAGATGAATCTGAATGGGTTACTATCGAAGATCACCATCCACCGATTATTAGCAGGGAACAGAAGGACCGGATACTGGCAACATTGAAATCAAACTCCCGTATTAACAAGGCAAAGAGCGATTACAAGAGAGGCAAGCATATCCATATCTTCGCAGGGCTGGTTTATTGCGGCGGTTGTGGGCGGCTCATGTATTCTACGCCAAGTTCTCCCCGAGCAGACGGTTCAATATACTCCAGATACAGTTGTTCCAATTTCAGAAAAGTATCTTCTGAGAGTTGTGGCCGCTCAATCTCTGATCCAATTATTGGAGAGTTCGTCATAAATTACATCCTCAATATGCTCAATGCGCAGAGAGGCTTTAGTAACATCAAATCTCCAAAGGCTTTGCAGGAACAGCTCCTATCCGGAATGGCTTTTCAGTATATATCCTCAATCGAGGAGGATGGATTGCTTGATTTATACCAAGTTCTGGCCTCGGGAAAAGCTCAGGCAGCGATTTACGACAGCGGCTTGGATATTAAACCGTCCAAGAGCAAAGTATCTGAAATTGCCACTCTGAGAACTGAGAAGCAGCGTGTCGAGCGTGCATTAGACCGGCTGCGAAACCTCTATCTTTATTCTGAGGACGCAATGACAGAAAAAGAGTATATTGTTGAGCGCACTAAGCTGGTTGAAAGGCTAGGCGATCTGAACGACGAGATTGGCATTATGCAAACAGATGAATGGCAGGAATCTTTATCGGACGAAACCTTTATCTCAAAAGCAAGTGAGTTCATCATCACCCAAGAACTTTCTAACCGCTCATATATCAACTTCAAACGTCTTGTTTCTACCGTGGACGCCGGCGTACTGCGCTCTTTCCTTACCAGTATCATCGACAGCATCATTGTCTTGGATGGCAAGGTAAAGCGTATCACCTTTAAAAACGGCCTTTCCCACACATTCATCTTCAAATCTTAATAAAAAACACCCGGCTGGGCTTTAAACCAACCGGGTATTCTTCATTTCATCTACTTCACAAAACAGGAAAATCGTGTCACTTTACGAACATAGCATCCCCAAAACTGAAGAACCTGTATCCTTCCCGCACAGCCTCCTCATACGCCGCCAGCACATGCTCGCGCCCGGCCAGCGCAGACACCAGCATGAGCAGCGTGGACTCCGGCAGATGGAAATTCGTGATCAGCCCGTCCAGGACTTTAAATTGATAGCCCGGATAGATAAAAATATCCGTCCATCCGCTGCGTGCGCAGATGAATCCGCTGTCGTCCGCCGCCGACTCAATGGTCCTGCAGCTCGTCGTACCGACGCAGATCACGCGTCCGCCGTTCTCTTTTGTCCGGTTGATCAGCTCCGCCGCCTCTTCCGTAATCTGATAGAATTCCGAATGCATATGATGATCCAGCACATCGTCCGCTTTCACGGGACGAAAGGTTCCCAGACCGACATGCAGCGTCACTTCCGCAATGGCGACACCCATGTCCTGTACCTGCCGCAGCAGTTCTGGAGTAAAATGCAATCCGGCCGTCGGTGCCGCCGCAGATCCGTCATACTTCGCATAGACAGTCTGATATCTGTTTTTGTCCTTTAATTCATGTGTGATATAGGGAGGCAGAGGCATCTGTCCCAGCTGATCCAGAATTTCCTCAAAAATTCCTTCATAATAGAATTGGATCAGCCGGTTTCCTTCCTCCACAACATCGATCACCTGGCCGGTCAGCAGTCCGTCGCCAAACACCAGTCTCGTGCCCGGCTTCGCCTTTTTCCCCGGTTTGACAAGGGTTTCCCATATATCATTTTCCCTGCGTTTCAGAAGAAGAATCTCAATCCGGGCGCCGGTCCCCTCCTTCACTCCGTAGAGACGGGCGGGAATCACCTTCGTATTATTCAAAACCAGGCAGTCGCCCGGATGCAGATAGTCCGTGATCTTCTTAAACGTCGTATGTTCAAATTCGCCGGTCTCTTTATCCAGAACAAGAAGCCGGGACGCAGAGCGATCCTCCAGCGGATCCTGCGCGATCTGCTCCTGCGGCAGATCAAAGTAAAAATCACTCGTTTTCATATATAATCAACACTCAAGCACAGCTCCGTATGAAAATCATAAAAATCTTTCTCTATTGTCTCAGTTCAATTCCCATACGATCCAGTCCGTTCATAATCTTTTTCATCACGGATGTGATATCGTTCTCCTCCAGCGTGCGGTCTTTCAGCCGGAAAGTCAGCGTATAAGCCAAAGACTTATATCCTTCTTTGATCTGTGTCCCTTCATAAACATCAAAGAGCTCACAGGCTTCCAACATCTTTCCGCCCCTCTGGATAAACATCGCCTCAATCTCACCGGCCAGAACAGTCTTCGGAACGACCAGGGAGAGATCCCTTGTCACAGCCGGGAAACGGGCAATCCCCTCATACTTGCGGTCAAAGTCTGCCCGTTTTACAATCTCCGGCATATCGATGACCGCGATATAGACACGGTCTTTGATGCCGTAGGAGGCAGCGACTGTCGGGCGTACCTCACCGAGATACGCAATCTGCTGTTTCTCATAGATCACCTTCGCCTGACGTCCCGGGTGAAGGAAAGGAATCCCGGCATCCGGATCAAAATCAGGACGCTTTGTCATGCCGACGGCAGCAAAAAACTCTTCCACAACGCCTTTCATGGTATAAAAGTCGCCGTCGCCGTAAAATCCAAGCGTGAACTGCATGCGTTCCTCGGGAAGCTCCGTCACGGGAAGCTGCTTCGGAAGATAGATATTTCCGAGCTCATACAGCCGGACATTTTTATTTCTGCGGTTATAATTCGTCGCCAAAGATGTCAGCATACCATTCAGCGGCAGCGTCCGCATAATACTGAAATCCTCTCCCAACGGGTTGGAAATCTCCACTGCCCTGCGCAGTTCACTGTCCGACGGGATCAACAGACGGTCGAACACCTTCGGACTTTCAAACGAATAGGTCATTCCCTGAGAAAAACCGCTGTACTGAGCCACTTCACGGGCGATTGTCTCAATGCGAAGCTTATAGGAAAGCTTTCCTGTCGTCGAGGAATTCGGCAGCGTCGTCGGAATATTGTCATATCCGTAAAACCGCGCAACCTCCTCAGCAACATCAGCATCACGCAGCAAATCCTGTCTCCAGGACGGCGCGATCACTTCTCCCGCTTCTTCATCAACATCCAGATCGATCTTCTTCAAATAGCCGATCATTGTATCCTTATCAATCTGCGTACCGAGTAAACCATTGATCCAATCCGGATCAAACGGAACTCTGTGTCCCGACATGGGCTTACCATATACATCGACAGCACCACCGACCACCTCACCGGCTCCCAGCTCCTCGATCAGCTGGCAGGCGCGGTTCATTGCTTCCATGGCGTTATTCGGATCCAGTCCTTTTTCAAACTTCGCCGAAGCATCCGTGCGAAGTCCGATTTTTTTTGCGGAAAGCCGGATATTCGTCCCGTCAAAGCAGGCCGCCTCAAACAGCATCGTATGCACATCATCCGTGATCATGGAATTCTCGCCGCCCATGATGCCGGCAATGCCGACGCCCTTCTCTCCGTCGCAGATCATGAGGACAGAATCATCCAGCACGCGCTCCTGTCCGTCCAGCGTAGTAAATGTCTCACCGTTTGAAGCGCGGCGCACACGAATCTCCCGGCCCGCAATATGATCCAGATCATACGCATGCATCGGCTGGCCGTACTCTTCCATCACATAGTTCGTAATATCGACAATGTTGTTGATCGGACGAATCCCATGTGCCGCAAGTCTGCGCTGCATCCATTCCGGCGAAGGAGCCAGATGGATATTTTTTACCACGCGCGCGGTATATCTCGCGCAGAGATCCGTATCTTCAACCATTACTTTAATATAATCATTCACATCCTCATCATTTCCCGTCTCTGTGATGACCGGCGGGACAAATTCTTTATGAAACGTAGCCGCGGCCTCCCGCGCGATACCTATGACTGAAAAACAATCCACGCGGTTTGATGTGATCTCATATTCCACCACTACGTCATCGAGTCCGAGATAGGCAATCGCACTCTCACCGACCGGCGCGTCGTCCGGCAAAATATATAATCCGTCTTCCGCAGCGTCCGGATACATGTCCGTCGTGGAACCAAGCTCCTCGATGGAACACATCATACCGTAGGAATCCACGCCGCGCAGCTTGCCGGCTTTGATCTTCACACCGCCCGGCACCATCTTGCCGTCCGCATGTGTGCCGGCCACGCGGCCGCCGTCCAGTACCGTAATAACCTTCGCCCCCGCAAACACATTCGACGCTCCGGTGACAATCTGCACGGTCTGATCGCCGACATCCACCTGACAGATTACCAGTTTGTCCGCATCCGGATGAGGATCCACAGACAGTACGTGTCCGATCACGATATTTTCGAGATCGGCATCCAGCTTTTTATATCCTTCTACCTTGGAGCCGGAAAGTGTCATCGCATCCATATATTCCTGTGCGTCCACATCCAGATCCGGCACATAGGCGCGTATCCATTTTAAAGATGTAACCATATTTATCCCTTTCTCTCTATATCTATACTTCAGAAAAAACTCGGGAAAGCTCTGCTTTCTCTCGTTTTTTCTTTCCCGCCTTTAGAAAAGACTCGAGAAAGCTCTGCTTTCTCTCGTTTTCCGGCTTTCGCCGAAAAACATTTCTGCGTCATATAATCATATCGGAAAATAAATTTTCCGATATGATTATCTGTCGCAGAAGTCTTTTCTTCTCAATGCTAACGCTAAAATGCTAACGCTAAAACTGACTCAAAAATCTGCTGTCATTCTCATACAACAGCCTCATGTCGTCGATCTCATATTTCAGCAATGCAATCCTCTCCAGACCGACACCGAACGCAAATCCCGTGTATTCCTTCGGGTCAATGTGGCTCATCTCCAGCACATGAGGATGCACCATACCGCAGCCGAGGATCTCGATCCAGCCCTCGCCCTTGCAGAAGCGGCAGCCTTTACCGCCGCACTTAAAACAAGTCACATCCATCTCTGCGCTCGGCTCCGTAAAGGGGAAGTGATGCGGGTGGAACTTTACCTTCGTATCCGCACCGAAAAGCTCCTTTGCAAACTCCTGCAGCGTACCCTTTAAATCCGCAAATGTAATATTTTTATCGATCACAAGTCCTTCGATCTGATGGAAGGAAGGAGAATGCGTCGCATCGACCTCATCCGAACGGAACACGCGTCCGGGAGCGATCATGCGGATCGGCAGCTTTCCCTGCTCCATCACACGCACCTGAACCGGCGAAGTCTGTGTCCGCAGAACAATATCATTGTTGATATAAAACGTATCCTGTTCATCCTTTGCCGGGTGGTTCGCCGGAATATTCAGCGCCTCAAAATTATAGTAATCATATTCAATTTCCGGTCCTTCTACGACTTCATATCCCATACCGATGAAAATGCGCTCTACCTCCTCCAGAGCAATGGTATTCGGATGGGCATGTCCGAATCCGCTTCGTTTTGAAGGAAGCGTCACGTCAATGACTTCTTTCTGCAGCTTCTGCTCAAGCGCAAGCGCTTCCATCTTCTTTTTCGTTTCTTCCAATGCGCTCTCTATCGTCTCCCGGGTCTCATTGACCATCTGCCCTACCTTCGGGCGATCCTCGGGTCTTACATCCTTCATTCCCTTTAAGACGGCTGTGAGTTCGCCTTTTTTGCCGAGAACAGCGACGCGGACATCATTCAGCTTTTCCAGACTGTCAGCGGACGCGATCTCCTGAATGGCACGCTCCCGGATCTGTCTTAATTTCTCCTGCATTCTATCTCTCCCTTTCCGTAATTATTTAGGTAAACTTCCATGCGCTGCTAACGCAGCGCGCCAACATCTATGAAAGCTGATTCCCGAATCGTTCCATGTCGCAAAAACACTCCATTCCCTGTGGAACGGAGCAGACTTCCGGCAATTGTATGATACAAGGAATCGTAAAACACACTTCAAATGATTCTAGCATAGCTTTTTTGAAACATCAAGACTCTTTACCTGTTCCAACAATGATTTTTCCACTTTTTTTCGGGTAACCTCCACCAGATTCAGGCGGGTGATATCATGTACCCGAACCGGCACCGGATCCGGACGAACCTGCTTCTTCAAAAAATCAAGCAGTTCCTGCTGATCATCCTTTGACTCCAGATCAATATAATCGATGATAATGATGCCGGAGATATTGCGCAATCTGAGCTGTCTTGCGATCTCCTTCGATACTTCCAGATTGATCTGTCTGAAATGCTTCTGCGGGGCTTTCCCCGAGACGCTCTTTCCCGTGTTAACATCGATCACGGTCATTGCTTCCGTCGGTTCAATCACCAGAAAACCGCCGGATTTCAGCCAGATGTTTTTCTGTGTGGCCCGTTCCATCTGTTTATTCAGATTATAAAGATTGGCCAGAGAAAACATGGGATCATCATACAGGCGAAGCGGAATATTTTTCAGATCCCGGTACTGCCCGCAATAAGAACGAACTTCATCAAAAATCTGCGGCAGATCCGTCACGATCTCATCCAGCGTCTCCGGATGTGCATTTTTCAGAAAAGCCAGATATTTCGGCACCGTTCGGTGAACGCAGGAAAAACAGGTGCGGTTCGGCGCATGTGAAATGATTTGCCTCATCTGTTCCGTCAAAAAATCAATTTCAGACAAAACCACCTCATCCGATGCATTTTTTGCATTTGTTCGAACGATGATTCCGTACTCCGTTGTCTCGCGATTTTCAAGCAGCTCCCTGTAATGCGCACGGGTCTGTTTATCCAGTTTAGAAGATATTCCGACGGTTGTATTCTCCGTCGTCAGCACCGCATACCGTCCGGTGAGATTCAGATTGGTTGAAACCATGGGCACCTTCGTTTTCACCGCTTCCTTCTGTACCTGCACCAGAAGCTCATCCTGCGCTGCAATCTTTTTTGCGGGCGTTTTTTTCACATAAACGGGATTTTTCATGGAATCCAGAGGAAGATAGCAGAAAACACCGGGCGCAGTCTCGACAAAAGCCGCATTGATATTTTTCAGAATGCGATGCACCTTTCCCACATAAATGTTGCCGAGGACAGGAGAAGCCGGGTCCAAATCAGGAGAACTATCCGGTCTCTCCAGATGCACCTCGGCCAGCAGATCATTTTCAATCAGACCGCAGAAAAGAGCATTCTTTTCTGCGAGTTTTATATTTGTTATAATAATTTTTGACGACATTTTACAATTCTGTTTACTCTTTCTGTCCTGTCTCTATAATTTCTTTTTAAACATAATGTAATAACAGTTAAGCTCAAAATCACTGCAGTTTCTCTTTTGCTTCGGTATACACAACAAAAGCTTCTTCTTTGTGTCCAAATCTGTCAATTCCTCACGAAGCGTATCTTGAATGCCATTTATTTCCATAAAATTTCTGACTTCAGCCATCGCCCGATCAAGTTTCCTTTTCTCAACAAGGAAATCCATATTGTAACGGGTTTCTGTTTCCCATTCACTTAACATTTCCGCATGATCGTCCAGCCAGTCAGTTATTATGAGATTTGCTCCATGATTGCCAATCATAGCTACAAGTCTGTTTATTTTATGTGAATACGGAACGGTTACCCCCACACATTCCAAAGCTCCTTTTAAAATTTTCTCCACCGTTTGCTGCAAATGATAGGCTGCATTGTTTAAAATCATTTCATCATTTTCCGGTGCCTGCCATACCATTTCTGCCGTCTTATAATCCATTCTTGCGCTTTTGAATAAACGTATATCACACATCGTATACCTCCTGAGACTTCATTCTGCTGAAATTGTACCGTCATTGTCTTTCAAATAACAGTAATCCTGTTTTGTCTATCTCCTGATATAATCCGGACTCAGGCGAAAGATTTGTAATCACATCCACTTCGCAGCCCAAATCAGGTAAATTCTCCATTTTTTTATCTTTATCAAATTTTTCTATATAAAGATCTATATCGCTGCTGCTGTCGCATCGAAATTCAAGCGAGCTTCCAAAAAGAACTACTTTGCGGATATTATTATCTCTGCTAAGTATACGGATCAAAGTGTCGACTCTTTTCTGCATAATCGGGTGAATTCGATTTGCGTCAGGAAATTCGACAATGTCCACCAGGGGAAAGTCCCACATATTTTTATAATCATTCATAATAGTACCCCCCTCTGTTTTGTATATTAAACGGTATTCGTATCATCGAATCTCATCTCCGGCCATATACAGCGGAGATAATCCGTCTTCCGTCCGCTCATACACTTCCAGACGGTGAATCTGCAGATTAAACGGATCATAATTTTTTCCGAAATACGCGTAGAAATCCTGCAAGACAAGCTCCGGCTTGATATTATCCGTACTGCCGGTACAAAGTCGCAGGAAAAAACCTTTCCGGTATCCCAGCTCTGAAAGTACATTGACAGAAGGAGACATGTCTTCATAAGGATCAAACCCATAGATCAGCGGTTTCAGATCAACAACTCTCTCACTCTTTTTGCTCTGCTTCACGATTTCGATTTTATCCCTGTCCGAATAATACGTCTGTATCATCTCCCGGATCTCCGGTTGGGTAAAGTCCTCCTGCTTTCTGAAATATACAATATAATCCGCGGCAGCCACCGCCGTCATCGCCTTTTTGGCGCCCTCGCGCAGCGCTACATAGGAGACAACCTCCATTCCCTCCGCCATCGTCTGATTCAGCGCCCGGATGGATTCTTCGGACGAACTTGTCGAGTTCGCTTCGATATCAAAATACTCTCCGTCACTCGTCACACCGACGCCGAGCGGCGCGGCAAAGGACATGATCTGATGCGGACTGAAGCCCTCTGAATAAGCAATGTCGATATCCGCACGGCGCATGGCCTTCTGAAAATAGCGCATGATATCCAGATGCCCGATAAAGCGCATCACTCCGTTTTTGCGAAACTTAATCCTGATTCTCATAACACACGCCTTTCTGTAAAAAATGTCCGGATATTCGATATGGCAAAAACTGTGTGCTTTCACTTTTCATAGCAAACGCCTCCCCTGTACTTCGCCGAACCGCACCCCGAACATTGCTGCCGGCAATTCGGCGTAACCTCTCCGGCGAGAGCCCGCTTCCATTCTCTCAGCAAAAACGATTTCGTCACGCCCGCGTCAATAAAATCCCACGGGAATATCTCATCCTGCGGGCGTTCCCTTGTCGTATAAAAAGGAATATCCACACCGGTTTCGGCAAACGCATCCTGCCACATGGCGTCGTCAAAAAAATCAGACCACGCAGAGAAAATGCCGCCCTTCTCATATACACGGATAAGCGCATCGGACAGTCTGCGGTCGCCGCGCGCCAGTATGCCTTCAATAATCGTCACATCAGCTTCATGCCAATTGTAGCGGATACTTTTTCGGTTCAGCTGGGATTTAATATTCGTATTCACGATATGCGCCCGATGAAGGAAATCCTCTTTCGTACAGATCGGGCTCCACTGGAATGGTGTAAACGGCTTCGGCACAAAAAAGGATGTGCTGACATTGATCTGGCATTTCCCGTTCCGTTTATCTTTCGGTATCTCATAATACCGCTCCGCGATCTTTTCGGCCAGTTCTCCGATCGCGCACATATCCTCCTCCGTCTCCGTCGGCTGTCCGAGCATAAAATAGAGCTTGACCTTCTGCCAGCCGCCGTCAAAAGCCAGTCCGGCCCCGTGCAGAATATCCTCCTCCGTGAGTCCCTTGTTGATCACATCGCGCAATCTCTGTGAACCAGCTTCCGGCGCGAAGGTCAGGCTGCTTTTTTTGACATCCTGCACCTTACTCATGACGTCCAGAGAAAAATTGTCAATTCTTAAAGACGGCAAAGATATATTCACATGCTTTGTTTTGAATTCTTCAATCAGAAAATTTAAAAGCTCTTCGAGATGCGTATAATCACTGGAGCTTAAAGAACTCAAAGAAATCTCCTCATGTCCGGTGCTGGTGAACATACGGTACGCTTTCTCTTTCAGAAAATTCAAATCCCGCTCGCGTAAGGGCCGGTAGATCATTCCCGCCTGGCAGAAGCGGCAGCCGCGGATGCAGCCGCGCTGTATCTCCAGCACCACACGATCCTGCGTAACCTTGATAAACGGGACAATCGGCTTGTCCGGATAAACCGCGTGCGACAGATCCTCTTCCACCTGTCGGGTAACAGTACACGGCACGTCCTCATATTTCGGCACAAAGGTGGCAATCGTCCCGTCCTCCCGATAACTCACATCATAGAGAGAGGGAACATAAATTCCCGGAACATGAGACGCCTCACGCAGGAACGAAGCGCGCTGATAGTGTCCGCTGTTTTTGTGCTTTTTATAAAGGTCCAGTAACTCGTCGTAGACCGTTTCACCCTCCCCGATATAAAACAGATCAAAAAAATCCGCGATGGGCTCCGGATTGCAGGTGCAGGGACCGCCGCCGATCACGATGGGGTCTTCCTCGGTCCGATCCGCACTTTTTAACGGAATCTGAGACAAATCCAGTACCTGCAGAATATTCGAATAGCACATTTCGTACTGTATCGTGATCAGAAGCCAGTCGAA
>Ga0192243_10346_pt1 | contig 17888 bp, 11 predicted proteins | sample Koala_Koa27_K3_FD_131233 | JGI IMG/M metagenome (GOLD analysis project Ga0192243, IMG submission 131233) | Enriched cells from koala feces incubated with labeled cellulose particles, San Francisco Zoo, California, United States - Koala_Koa2-7_K3 ... | reverse complement strand
ATGGGGTGTATGAGTTTGACAGGATGCGGGGCAAAGAAGGCGGCGGAGTATCCGTCCAAGGACATCACCATGATCGTTCCCTTCGGAGCGGGCGGCGGTACGGATGCATTGGCGAGAAAGCTGGCTGAGATCGTGGAGAAGCAGTCCGGGATCTCAATGATCGTGACGAACAAAACCGGCGGCTCAGGAGCGGTGGGCATGGCCGAGGGAGCGGCGGCAAGCGCAGACGGCTACACCGTAACCATGACTACCGTGGAGGCGGTTCTCCTGCCTCTCGCAGGGCTGGCTAATTTTAAGACAGAAGATTTTAAGGGCATCATCCGGGTGAATTTTGACGCCGCGGCTCTGATTGTGAAAGCCGACAACCCGGCCGCCACATTGCAGGAATTTGTGGACAATGCCAAGGCAAGCGCCACGCCGGTCAGCGTCAATGTGTCCGCATTTCCCACCAACTACTGGCTGTGCGGCGCCATGTTAAAGGAAGCGTCAGGGGCGGACTTAAATCTGGTGGAGGAGCCCAACGGCGCATCAGCTGAGATTCAGAACCTGCTGGGAGGCCATGTGGATTCCATCGTCTGTACGGTGGCTGAGGCGGCTCAGTATGTCAACAGCGGAGAGTTCAAGGTTCTGGCGGTGGCAGGAAACGAGAGAAACCAGACGTTCCCGGATGTGCCTACCTTTAAGGAGAGCGGATTTGAGATCGAGGTTGGAACCTGGAGAGGGTTCATGGTGCCCAAGGACACGCCGGACGATGTGGTGAAGAAATTAAACGACGTGTTTACCAGCGCCTATGAGTCCGATGACTTTAAGGAGTTTTTGGGAACCATGGGATTTGGCGACGGATATTTGAATTCTGAGGATTTTGCGGCTTTGGTGAAGGAACAGACAGAGCAGTACGGTCCGGTTATCTCCAAATACGTGAAATAACATCGCGGAGGATAGAGGGGCTATGAAAGACAAGGGACTGCGTCTTATAAAAAACAATTCGTTTACCATATTCCTGCTGGTGCTGGGAATGATGATCTTATACTGGACAAGAGACTATAAGGAGGTGCCGTCGGGAATCGGTCCGGCCTTCTTCCCCAGGATCGTGGCGGCGCTGCTGATCGGTCTCTCTGTGATCTGCCTGCTGTTCTCCTTAAAAAAGGAGGACAGCGCCATGACGGTGGAGAAACATGCGTCCGTCAACATCGTGATATCCGTGGTCTCTCTGACGGTCATGGTGGGGATCATGAAGTATGTTCATCCATTGGCGGGAATCGCGCTGTTTCTGCTTGTATACTTAAAGGTAATCGCAAAGCTGGCATGGGTCCGGACGCTGATCATCACCGGGGCGGGAACCGCAGTTTTGTATCTGGTAATTCTGATACTGAGAATACCGCTGTAGAGGGGGGAGGACGATGGATTCATTTATTCAGGCATTATCCAATATCAATGCCATGTATCTGGGGGCGGTGATCGCCGGGACGGTAGCGGGCTATGTCATCGGGGCGCTGCCGGGATTTTCCGCCACCATGGGCGTGGCCATCTTTGTACCGTTTACGTATCACATGGATGCCAACACGGCGTTTGGATTTTTGATCGCTCTGTACTGCTCGGCGGTGTTTGCAGGGTCGATCCCGGCGATCCTCATACGGACACCGGGGACGCCGGCGGCCATCTGTACCATCTATGACGGCTACCCCATGGCAAAGAAGGGGGAGGCGGGGCGGGCCCTGGGTCTGGCCTGCTGGGCTTCCGTGATCGGGGGCGTGTTCTCGGCGGTTATGCTGATCGTGATGGCGGAGTTTATCGCTGATTTTGCACTGTCCTTCGGGCACTATGAGTATTTTATGCTGGGGGTTCTGGGGCTTTCCATGGTGATCGGCATGTCCTCCGACAATATGATCAAGGGCCTTCTGTCCATGGCCATCGGGCTGGTGATCCCCCTGGTGGGCATGGACCCCATGAACGGTTTCGCCCGGTTTACCTTCGGAAGGGGCGAGCTTTTGAGCGGTTTGCAGCAGCTTCCGGTTATGATCGGACTGTTCGCATTGTCCGAGGTGTTCATGGGCTTTTCCGCCGGGGACAGGGAGCAGATGACGGAGCAGAAGATCAACGGCCTTTTCAGCGGCTTCAAGGATCTGGCCCGGTCCAAATGGCTGCTGTTTAAGAGCGCGGTTGCAGGAACCTGCCTGGGCGCGCTGCCGGGGTGGGAGCGACGACAGCCGCCATCATCGGTTATGACCAGGCCAAGAAAGGCTCCAAGAACCCGGAGCTGATGGGAACCGGCATGCCGGAGGGAATCATCGGCCCGGAGTGCGCCAATAACGCCGTCACCGGCGGAGCGCTGATTCCCCTTCTGGCACTGGGAATCCCGGGCGATCCGGTCACCGCCATCCTTTTGGGGGCGCTGATGATCAAGGGATTGCAGCCGGGACCGCTTCTGTTTGAGCAGCAGCCGGTCATCGTGAAGGAGATCTACATATCGGTTATATTGAGCTACGTGGCAATCTTTATCTTCAGTATCTTCAGCATCAAGATTATTGCGCGGCTGCTGAATATCAAGTCCTCAATCCTGTCGACCTTCGTGCTGGTGTTCTGCGTGATCGGTTCCTATGCGCTGAACAACTCCTATTTTGATGTGCTGGTAGCCATCGCATTTGGGTTGATTGGATATTGGATGAGAAAAGAAGATTTCCCGCTGGGGCCGATGACTCTGGCACTGGTGCTGGGAGCTATGATCGAGCAGAAGTTAGGAGGCGCGCTGAAGCTGTCTAACGGAAGTATCCTTCCGTTCTTCACACGGCCTGTGTCGCTGGCATTGTTCGTGCTGACACTGCTGTTTATCGCATATTCGGTGTGGGGAGTTTTGAAGGTGAAGAAAAAACAGGCGGCAAAATAGATCGTTGAGTGGGCTGTAAAAGAGAACGCATCCGGGCTCTTTTTTACAGCCTGTTTTTTGTATAACGGCTATTGACTCTCCGGCAGCGATATGTTAAACTCTCCACATACAAACATTCCAGGAAATTTCTATAATCCGGCGTATCGCCAGTATTTCCCAATCTTGTTTTGTAAATCTGTAAATTCGGTAGGTGATGTCTATGATTGTTCCGCGCTAAATTCCCTTATTATTATTGCATGGAAACACGAAAAAAAGTATAATGGAGGTATAGAAATGGAAACTGATAACCTCAGGATAAACCGGGAACACAAGGACCGAATGTTCCGGTGGATATTCAAGGAAAAACGTGATTTGCTGGAGCTTTACAACGCAGTCAACGGAACGCCGTACACCGATCCCGAACAGCTGGAGATCAACACGCTGGAGGATGTGGTGCACATAGGCATGAAGAATGACATGTCGTTTCTGATCACAGATGTGCTGAACCTCTACGAACACCAGAGCAGCTACAATCCCAACATGCCGTTTCGGGAGTTTCTGTATCTGGGGGACGTGTACCGCAAGTATGCAAAGCAGAGGAATTTGAATATCCTAAGCAGCACTCTGCAGAAGCTGCCCATGCCCCAGTGTATCGTATTTTACAATGGACTGCAGGAGGAACCGGACCGGAAGGAGCTGCTCCTCTCTGACGCATTTATCCGCCCAGAGAAGGACCAGCGCGTCCCTAGCCTGGAGCTCCGTGTCCTCATGCTGAACATCAACTGGGGCCACAACCGGGAGCTGATGGAGAAATGCGAAAAGCTGAAGGAATACGCCCAGTTCATCGACCAGATCCGCCAGAATTCCGCCCGGGGGATGTCACGGGAAGCCGCTGTAATCGCCGCCGTGGACACCTGCATAGAATCCGGTATCCTGAAAGAGATGTTGAGTCAACATAAAGCCGAGGTGATGGATATGTTACTTACCGAATATAACGAACAGGAACATATGGCAATGGAGAGGAAGGAGTGGTATGAGATTGGGCAGAGTGATGGGATCCTCAAGTCAAAGCGGGAAAGTATTTTGGAAATTTTGGCTTTTCGCGGGGATGTATCCGAGGAGATCCGTCAGCTTATAATCAATCAAACGGATCTGGATGTTCTGAAAATATGGCATCACAAGGCAATAGCTGCCACATCTATATCTGACTTTATCCAATCTTTGAATCAGAACTAAGTAAATGTGTTGATGATATAAAGAGCATGAATCTGCATGGCAGGGGCTGTGAAAAAATGGAGTTGATTAAAATCCATTTTTCACAGCCCTTTTAAATTTTCTGTTTTGTAAAAAAAACCAGTAAAAACGAGGAAATTTTCAGATGTAAAATCAAAGAAAAGTGCGCGCAAATGTAGACTTTAGCGCGCACTTATTTTCTAATAAATAAATCGGCATTTGTTCTAAAAAATAGAGTAAAAACCGATCAAAATTGGTAAAATATGCATAAGTTTTTCCCGTATTTTTATTATATCATATGTGTACGTAAAAGTCTACTTTTGCGCGCGCCGCATCATGCATGAAAATCCCTTAAATACAGGCTTTTTCGACATACGTTAGAACTTTTTTGGAGGGCTGAAAATGAAAAGAAGTTGCAATTATACACCATTTGGCAAGCAGGTAAAGATTAAAATGATCGAGAAAAATATGACAGGTAAGGAACTGGCCCAGATGATCGGGAAAGCAGATTCTACCGTCTGTGATGTGATTTCTGGCAGAAACAACCGGGAATTGACGCAGTGGCAGATCGCTCAGATATTGGGGATCGATATGGATCTGCCGATAGGACAGCGGGAGAAAGAATCGTATGTTTAAGAAGAGACGTTTTCTATCCCGCAAAGGCAAGAATAAAAAATGGGCGTGGGTGATTGCGGTGTTGATGATACTGTCGGTTATGGCTGGGATTGCCTTTTCCTGCTGGCTGTACAGCATTGATGAGGACATGAGGCCGGAATTGGCCGCCGTGAAGGGAAATATGCCGGGAAAGACCCAGGAACAGATGGAAGCGGAGAGGAACAGAAGCATAGACAGAGAGACGATTGCATTTGCGCTGAATTCTAACCCTGAATTTCTTGACGGGAAGTCGAAGGGATTGATTCAGTTTGAGAATCCGGAGGGGAATCAAAAGTTGACAAGGCTGGAAATCTACAGGAATGATACCGGCGACCTGATCTATCACACGGGAATATTAAAGCCGGGAAGCTATGTGGAGAAGGATATTCTGGATGCAGAGCTTCCGTCCGGGGAACATGACTGCACCGCTCAGATATACGCTTATGGGATGGAGCGGAAGGACTACGTAGGGAAAATCACAATAGGAGTTACGATTCGGGTGAAACAATGAGGCGGTTTATAAACAGCGCTGTAATGAATCACGGCGGGAATCCTGAGATGAGGATGTGATGGGTATATGAGAAGAAAAAGATTAGGGTTAAGGTGATGGGAACGGTGATACTGGCTGCGTTGCTGGGGACCAGTCCGTGCGTGACCGCTCTGGCAGGACAAAGGCCAGGCAGTTTAAAGGAGCCGGTTCACCGTGATATGGGCTATCAGATCAGCCGGTCAAACTTAATAAAGCATACCTCGGGTATAGGCGGAGGCGACTCGGGAAGCGGAAATGCTGGGGGAAGTTCGGATAGCGGGAATGCTGGAGGGGGCTCGGATAGCGGGAATGCTGGAGGAGGCTCGGGAAGCGGAATTACCAGTAGGAGTTCAGGTAGCGGGACTACCGGAGGCGGTTCAGGTAGCGGAACCACTGGAGGAGGCCCGGGTAGTGGAAGTGATGGAAATGCCGGAGGAGGCTCGGGCGGCGGAACTACTGGAGGAGGCTCGGATGGCGGAAGCACCGGAGGAAGTTCAGGCAGTGGAACTACCGGAGGAGGCTCGGAAGGTGGAACCACTGGAGGAAGCTCAGGCAGCGGGACTACCGGAGGGGGCTCGGAAGGTGGAAATACCGGAGGAGGCCCAGGCAGCGGGAATACTGAAGGAGATCCAGATGGTGGAATCACCGGAGGAGGTTCAGACGGCGGGACTACCGGAGGGAACTCAGGCAGTGGAAATACCGGGGGAGGCCCTGGAGATGGAGGCGGCAGCGGAAATGCCGGAGGTGGACCTGGCGAAGAGGTAACCGGAGGGACGGCTGGTGGTTCGGGCAATGGAGAAAAAGGACCGGGGATGCAGATGGAACCGGTAAAATCTCCGGATGGGCTTGTCATTGGCGCATTAAAGTCTCAGTATTTTGCGGGGGAAGGCACGGAGGAAGCTCCTTATCTGATCCACTCAGCCAAGGATTTGGCTATGCTGTCTCAGATGATTGAAGAGCAATACGAAGAGTATGGGGGCTGCTATTATCAGTTATCCGGGAATATTGTCTTGAAAAGGCCGGGTGGGAAACAGAATGCGTCGGTCAAAAGCAACCACACGCCAATTGGTTCGGAGGACCATCCATTTTACGGAACCTTTGACGGGAATGGTTATGTGATAAAAAATCTGTGTATTAATGAACCGGAAAAAGACAACCAGGGGTTGTTTGGAGTGATCTCTGAGAACGGAATTGTCTGTTCGGTGGGAGTTACCGGAGGTGTGGTCTGCGGCAGGAACAATACCGGCGCACTGGCAGGAACTAACCGGGGGACGATTGAAGCTTGCTTCCAGTCAGGAGAGGTTTACGGACAGGAGGACGGAACGGGGGAATTGCAGGGCGTAATCAGGGAGAAATCACGAACTGCTATAATTCCGGCGACGTGAACAGCGGATACATACCTGGGGATTCTATCCCGCAGCAGGGAGGATACGGCGGAATGGGCGATCAGGCCCCATCAGGTTTGTGGGACTATATTCAGACCATTGCCGAGACGATCGTCGAAACAATCGCCGAGACGCTGGAGGAGACACGGGAGGCGATTCAGGAGACGATTGACCGGATTATTGCGGCGACTCAGCCGGAAGAAAGTCCTGTGCCGGAGGAAAGCGGCGGCCAGGATTTTACAAAAACGGAGGATACGTTGGAAGCCGTTCCGGATGAGGAAAGCACAGAGTCTAGGAAGGATGAAGAAAACGGGACGGAAACTACGGAGGAAGTTCCGGCAGAAGATACGGATAAATTGGATTCGGATGAGACTGAGCCAAAATCCGAAGATCGTGATTCCGATATAACCACGGAATCTGAAACTTTGCAGGAACGTCCCCTTACCGCAATAGAAGATCCGTTTGTACCGCTGGGTTCTGTGAACGCAACGATAATGTCCGTTGCGGCGAGGCATATCGCGATCCAGGAGAATAAGTCCGGGAAGGAGACGAACCCGGAGATCACACGGGAGGCTGAATCCAGGCAAGAGACGGGTAGAGAAACCAAACAGGAGGACGTATCCGGGCAAGAGACGGGTAGAGAAACCAAACAGGAGGATGTAGTCGGGCAAGAGACGGATAGAGAAACCAAACAGGAGGATGTGGTCGGGCAAGAGACGGATACAGAAACCGGTCAGGAGGATGTATCCGGGCAAGAGACAGGTACGGAAACCATACGGCGGACCGGCGGGGCAGGGAACGAAGAAACAGAAGTAACGGCCCCAGCAGAAGAAGAACCGCCTACGCTACAGACCCTCCAAGCAGTGAATCCCGCTACAGGGGAGGAACCGGATGATATGGAAACGGAGCCGGAGCACGAGGCTGTTTATGCTATGGGAGGACTTGTGGGAATCAACTCCGGGGGGTGTGATCAGAGACAGTTATCAGATTGGTCGTCTGTCGGCAGCCAACAAAGACTGGGCTATCGGAGGTATTGCAGGCTGGAGTGAAGAGGGGGTGTTGGAAAATTGCTTTTATCTGGAGGGAACTGCGAGATTTGCTCTTCCAGGTGAAGAGATCGACGATCCGACGACGCTGGAAGAGATGAGCGGAGAAACAGCCCTGGGAGTCATGGAACTGGATCTGGATGTTTGGGAAGCCAGGGAAACAATGGCGGACCAGGAGGAACACCGGGAGGTGGAAACCCTGGGAGAGACCGGCCCTGGTGTGAAGGTTGAACCAGCCGGGGAGACAATACTTCTTCCACCAGGACCGATCATCAGCGGAAACCGCGACGAGTGGACCGGCCCGGGAGTTGTGGCAGCACAGAGTTCCGAGTCAGTGGAACAGCCGGCAATGCAGGATTCCGAGTCAGCAGAACAGCCAACGGCACCTATTTCAGAGCCGATGGCAGGACCTGAAACGGTATTGGAGCAGACGGGAGCAGAAGGGATGGAGCCGGAAAGTGCGGCCACATCGCTCCCTATGGATTCGGAAGAGGAACAGGGGATTGTGGTTTACCGGTATTATTTCCCGCAGCAGAAGGTATTCCGGCAGAGAGGGCAGGAGCAGCCGTATACTCTGGGATTTTTTGGAGGAGGCGGGCTTCGGGTGGACAGTATTCGCAGGACAGCCAGTGTATTCAGCAGCGAAGGATTTCGCTGGCTGTTTTCCACACCGGACTACCTGGATTACCGGATTACGCTGGAAGATGATCTGGATATGACCGGGATGGTTACGAGCATAGGAACCAGTGACCAGCCGTTTATCGGAAGTCTGGAAGGGAATGGATATAAGATCAGCGGTCTGAAGGTGCCGCTTTTCGGCGTGTTAGGAGACGGCGCAAGGGTCAGCAATCTGCTGCTGGATTCTGCGGATATTCGGGAAGCCGTCACCTACGAAGCGTTTGAAGGAGACGAGGCGGGAACGATTCGGACGGAAGTACGGGAAGGGGAAAGAGGAACCTTGACGGCTGGTTGTGGAATCCTGGCAGCCTATGCGCAAAATGCCCTGATATATAATTGTGCGGCCATGGGAAATATCAACCTGACCCGCGGGGAACGTCAGGCCGCCCAGCTTCAGGCGGGAGGGTTGATCGGGAGAATCACAGCGGGAACCAGTGTGAGCAATTCCTTTGCATTTGTGACCATGGCAGTGGAACCGGGAGACGGGATTCCCACATATGCAGGAGGTCTGATCGGAATCGTGGGAAGGGATGCGGGAGCGATCAACTGTTATGCTACCGGACTGGTCCAGACCACGGGAACCGCAGGAGGATTTGCGGCGGAAAATTACGGAGAGATTGACCACTGTTACGTGAGCGATACCATATCCGACAAGGCGGAGAAGTCAGGAGCTTTTGTGGCGTACATGCCGGAACAGAGGCCGGAGGATATTATAGACATGGAGGCGCTCCGGGCGGAATGGAAGGAGCAGAAGGAACAGGAAGCGGCGGAGAAGGAAGAACGAAAGTCCGGGAAAAAAGCGAAAGCCGGGACGCAAAAGCTGGAAACTGTGCCAGAAGCTGTGCAGAGCAGTACATCCGCGCCGGAAAATGAACCGGGAGAAGGCCAGGACCAGGATGGCGCACTTTCTGAGACATCACCAGAATTAAAGCCGGGGGTTCAGCCGGAGAGCGGTGGTGAAATGATACAGGAGGAACAGCCGGAAAAACCGTCAGAGAATCGGCCGGGGAATCCGGCAGAGAGCCAGCCGGGGAATCCGGCAGAGAACCAACCGGGAAGCCAGGTGGAAAATGCAGAAGAGCGTCAGCCAGAAACCGGAAGCGATGATCAGCCGGAGAGTATGGCAGAGAACCGGCCGGGCATCAAAACAGCAGCCGGACAGATAAGCCGGGACAGATCGGTTATGGTTTTAGCTGCCACAGGTATCAGCCAGATCGTCGGAAGGAATTTTGTCTTCTCTGGGCCTGATGAAACAACAGTCCCACCCGCCCCATCCAATACAGAGGAAATGTCCTCAATCTCTAACCCTGGAGAAACGACGGCGCCTTCCGATTCCAATTCGCCGGAGGACCCAGGAGACCCGAAGGACACGAAGGACCCGGAGGCAGAGGCTTCCGATGGGGAGGGGCGGAAAACCAGCGCTCCTGCCTGGATAGCGCAGAACCGGAGTATCAACGACTGCTTTTATGATAAGCAGATGAGCGGCGTCGAGGATGAATACGCTATGGGGCTGACTACGGTGGAGATGACGGGAACGGACGTGGAGCTGCCGGGAGTGTGGCATCTGACTCAGGGGGCGTATCCACAGCTCCACACGATGCTGTCGGCAGACGTCTCCGACGATTTCGGAATTTATTCCAGGGCCAGTGTGATTGCCCTGTTCCTGCCGAACGGGATGAGCCTGGAGGAGGCGGTTCTTCATGCTTATGTGGAAGAAAAGACACCGCTGGAACTACCCATTGTCTCTAACATAGATGGGGAGCAGGTAGAGTGGGATGTCAATGGCAAAGTCATAAAAAAGAGGACACCATAGTATTAGGGAAATAGAATGAAAATCGGGAAAATGGGCGGTAACGCCCGTTTTCCAACTATTTCCGTATTAATTGTTTGCTGTGTTTATCAGAATACCTAAGCCGCTGAGCAGTCATATATCCAGCGTTTTAGGTATCCGGATAAAGGAGAGAGAAGTAACCAAGGAGTGGATAGAATATGAAAATAACCACATTAAAGATAAGAGCGATAGTGCTGACACTGCTGTGTATCCTTACAGCGGCGATCTGGAATGGGGGCACGGTAACGAAGGCCCTGACCATAGATCAGACGGCTTCCCCTTCTGACGGGCAGAAGACAGAGGAGGGGTCCATCACGGGCAAGGTACAGGGGGCGGAGAAGACATTCAGCCTGGTAGCGCCGAGAGCGGGTTACGCGAGGGGATGGGAGACAGTTGGCAGCTATATTGATGATAACGTTACAGAAGGCGGCATCAATTTTGGCGCTTTCCATCCGCCTGGGTCGGGAACGGAAGATGATCCCTATCTGATCTCCACGCCGGAGCAGCTTGCGTGGTTTTCTTATAAAGTTAACGGCAGACCACCATTATGTGGAACGGTAACGGCTGATCTGGATATGACAGGAGAAGCGTATGGAGGGACAAAGGCAAGTCCGCTACCATGGCTTCCGATAGGCATGGATCAAGATTACCATGGATCTTTACTAAGTGCGATTACACGATATACGGGAACATTTGACGGAGGCGAGCATACAATAAGTGGTTTATATGTGAGGTCAGGGGATTTTCAGTATGCTGCCGGACTGTTTGGCGCAGTGTCTGGCAGTACCATTAAAAACATTGTGGTGAAAGATTCAAAGGTCAGTTCAGGGCTATCGATGAGTGGATCTATTGCAGGTCTCTGTGAGGGAAATACGGTTATCAGCAACTGCTTTAGTAATGCCGCAGTTGGAGGGGCAGTATTTTGTGGAGGAATCGCCGGATCTTGTGAAGAGAATGTCCGCGTGGAAAAATGTGGATTTACCGGACAAGTGACAGGCGGTGCGTATCTGGGCGGTATCGTGGGATATGGAAAAAACACCATTGCAGACTGTTTTTTACGGGTGTACTGGCAAGCAATTCATCTAACGGTTCCTATGTAGCTGGAATAGCGGCATCGAGTGGAAGTGTTCTTACAATCATCAATTGCTATTCCAGCGGCAAGAGCGCAGGAACCTTCAGTGGAAATACAGCGGGAATTGTCATAGGTGAGGCAACTGTCCTAAATTGCTATTACTCAGAAGACGGAGGCGTACTAACCGGCGGACAGGGAACAAAGATGTCCACCGCGGATATGAAGTCGGGAATCCTCACCGGAAAACTGAACAGCAAATCCAGTCAGGATGGCACAACGGAGACGGATTCCCTGCGGGCAGACCGTCTTTGGTACAGTGACCATTATTTTGGCACGGCGGGAAAGGAAAAGGGAAACCAGGGCTTCCCGGATTTGACCAAATCTCCTTACCAGGGATGGGAGGAGGTTGCCATAGAGATGGCCAATCCGGCAGGGCAGGTGGACAGCAGCAATAATGTCATGATCGGCGCGCCGCCTGTCATAGAAAATGGCGTGTACCAGATTACTGGGCCTGAGAAGTTTGCCTGGTTTTCCAGGATGGTGAATATCGATCCGGCGAATTATGCGCAGGCGAACCTAAAAGTGACTGCCGATCTGGATATCAGCGGGACGGCTTATGCGGAGGCCGGCACGAGGCTTAAATGGCTTCCGATTGGAAAGGCAGAAAGCGGATCCATGGTTCCTTACACGGGGAATGCAGATGGAGGGAATTTTAGAATCAAAGGGATGTATGTGGAGGCGGAGGGCGGCCTGGACGATTCACTCAGTTCGGGGTATCAGATCGATGCGGGGTTATTTCGCTATACTGATGGAGGCAGTACGGTCAGTAATTTTATATTGACGGATGGGTCAGTCAAGGGAAAGTCTAATTCAGGGTTTATTGGCGCTTTGGTGGGCCGCGGCCAGCATACGACGATCACAAACTGTTTTAATGAAAGCGTATCGGTGAGCGCTCCAGGCGCAACCGGAGGTTTGGTCGGCGGATCAAATGCAGCCGATTTCGTCATCAATCAATGCGGAAACAGAGCAACCGTTACCGGAGAAGGGAATGACTGTTACGCGGGTGGGATTGTCGGACGATCTCAGGGAGGACAGGATATATCAAATTGTTATAACGTCGGTACAATTAGTAGCGGATGGGAAGGCGGCGGCATAATAGGATATACAAAAAACAATACAAAGGTTAGAAACTGTTATACCACGGCAACCGTTACCGCCTCAGCACATGCAGCTGTGTACGGCGGCATTGCCGGCAGCTGTGATCCTGACACCCTGGAAAACCGTTATTATGAAAATGCTGCACATTTTGTTTACAGTGATCAGCTCACTGGCCTCACGACTGCGGAACTGCAATCGTGGGGAGCGGTCTGGCTGCTGAATGGGAAAAAAGACGGAGTCTGGAGACCGGGTGATGCTGCCAATAGAAATTATCCGATGTTTGGATCAGGACTGATTAACTGGCAGCAGATAGGAGAAGCTGCGGACAGTGGACTGCTGGATGGTTATTATCCGTTTACAACCGATGGCAATACGGAGGCTACTGCCTACAAAGTGGAAACCCCGGAACAGCTGGCCTGGTTTCTATACAAGGTCAATACGGACAACGCCAATTACAAGAACAAGTGTTTAAAGCTGATGAATACGATTAACCTTTACGGCAATAAGCAGGGGACGGTCTATGGCGAGGATATCCAGTGGGTTCCGATCACCGAATTCAGCGGTGTATTTGATGGTAATGGCTTTCAGATACAGGATATCAGAATGTCGGAGGGAGGGAATGACAAAGCATTTTTCTACAAACTGAAGAATGGAACTCTTAAAAATCTGTCCACGACGGGATATATATACGCCTATCGAAACGCGGGAATGGTTGTGTATGCGGAAGGCGCGACAATTACCGATTGCACCAATTATGTGACCAGAAGAGGTTCCGGAAATCTGAGGATATACAGCGGTGGTATTGTATACACTGCTTCTGACGGTACACAGATTCTCCGCTGTGTGAACCGTGGTACAACACAGAGACCGGGTACCTTTTATCCTGGGGATTCCAGTGGCCGTGCGGGCGGTATTGTAAGCAGACTGAATGCCGGCTGCCTGGTCAGAGACTGCTATAACCGTTCCTACCACGATACAAACTCAACGACTATAGGCGGGATTGTGGCGGAGAATTACGGAACAGTAGAGAATTGCTATAATACGGAATCAGGAGGAAATAAAGGCAGAGGGGCAGTTGTTCATGCGGTTGTAGCTTTTAACAATGGAGTTGTAAAGAACTGTTACTATACGCCGTCCGATACAGACAACTCCGGCTCGACACAATTAGCGGCTGTGGAGGCGCAGACGCTGGCGATGGCCTATCGGCTGAATAACGGCAGAACCGGTACGGATGCGCCCTGGACCGTAGATATTGATAATGTCAACAATGGCTATGCGGTCCTCCTTCCTAAAAACGAGCCGTTCGTTCCGACATACCGCGACTGGCAGGATGTGGCGTCGGTTGTGGATCTGGGAGGAATTCTGTCTGCCACGCCCCCATTCAGACAGGGGACGATGAGGCAGCGGCCATAGAAATAGCAAACGGGGAGCAGCTGGCCTGGTTCTTTTACAAAACCAGATTCGACGGCAGCTACCAGAGCAAATTTGTAAAATTAACCGGCAATGTGGATCTGTCCGGCTTTGCCTACAATAAGCAGACGTCGGTTGGGACCGGATATGTCAACTGTCTGCCGTGGATCATAGGAACAACCTTGAAAGGGACCCTTGACGGAAACGGAAAAACGATCAGTAACCTGTATTCCAGATATACAGGGAATAGTCAGGGCTTTATAGGCACATTGGACGGAGGCACGGTGAAAAACCTGACTCTGCAGAAGGGAAGTATCATCGGCACAGCTTCCTATACCGGAGGTTTTACAGGAAATCTGGCGAACGGCGCTCTGATCAAAAACTGCGGTACACTGGATTTGTCGGTCACTGGAAGCAACTATACAGGAGGATTCGCAGGTCTGACCTCGAACGCTTCCGTGATTGAAGATTGTTACGCTAAGGGCCAGACAGTCAGTGGCAATCTATATGTCGGCGGATTAGTAGGCGAGATTAGCAATGGGAATATGAATATCGAACGCTGCTCGGTAGAAGCCGCTGTGTCAGGCAGCGGTGAGGCCGGAGGGATAGTAGGCTCCGCTTACAACAGCGGAACGGCAATCATCCGGGACTGTTTTCATAACGGCACGGTAACCGGAGGAACTACGGCAGGAATCTTTGCCCGTGTTTCAGGCCTGAACGGAAAATCGCTTCAGATTATCAACTGCTACAACGTAGGAACCTCACAAAAACAGATCGCAGGTTCCGGGATACCGGCAACGAACTGTTACTATGATAAAGAAATAGGCACCTCAAACGGAGATCATTCCAATACAAAGGGGATGACGACAGCCCAGCTTCAGTCTTGGTATGCGGCTTATCTTCTGAACGGAAGGAAGTTCGCCGGCGATTCATCGGGAACCACGGCGACGGCCTGGACCTCCGCGGACAATACGTCGTATCCATCCTTTGGGAATCTGGTGGAAGCGGAGAACTGGCAGGATGTGGGACAGGGGATTGACGCCCCGACGGCCGGAAACGGAAGCAGTTCGTCCCCATATCAGCTGGCGAACCCGGAACAGCTGGCCTGGTTTATGAGCTGGATCAATTGGGACGTCGCAAACCGACGGACCTCCTGCGCACGTCTAACGGCGGATATCGATCTGACAGGCGCGGCTTACCACACCGGATCGAAGCCGCTCCCCTGGAGGCCCATCGCCTTGGGTACTCCCGCGGCGGGCGGAACCAGGGACTTGAACATCAGCTATCAGGGAACCTTTGACGGAGCAGATCACACGATCTCCCACATGTATATCAATTCGGTGGCCTCTGCGAACCGGCATTCCTATAACGGTCTGTTTGGAATGGCAAAAAGTGCGGAAATTAAGAACCTGAGGATGGAGCAGTATGAGATTATTGCAGAATCGACCAGCGCTTCAGGCGGTGAGATCTTTGCAGGGGTTATGGTAGGAGAGACCGAAGGCAATGTGACGATCAGCCGGGTTCTGACTGGAGAGGGAAGTATAACGGCCAAGGGCATGACGTGGACCTTGGTCGGAGGCATGGTAGGAAACAATGAAAACGGCCTCATCAAAATAATGGATTCCGCCAGCCGCGCGTCGCTGAATGTGAGTATCAAGAGCGGAGGAGGAACCGGCAATGGATACTGCGCGGCAGGTATGCTCAGCAACCGGGGAAGCTCGTATGCCAGTGCGACGATTGTCAACAGTTACTATGCGGGAACCGCCGTAAGCACAGGGCCCAAAAACACTGCCCGGAGCGGACAGTGCGCGGCGGCCGGAAGCAATATAACCGTTACGAATCTTTATTATGATTCTGGTCTGTTTACCGCAGCGGGATACAATGCCTCCAGCATCTTTGGAACTGGCGTTCCCACCGCTCAGATGCAGGACGGGTACATAACAGGAAAGATGAACAGCATAGACAGCAGTACCGGAGCCGCGGTGGATTCTCTCAGGGATAACCGAACCTGGTACAGCGATCACCTTTACAGCAGCACCAACGCCAGCAAAGGCAACAAAGGATATCCCGATTTCACCCAGTCCCTCTATAAGAGTTGGGGCGATGTGGGAGCAGAGGTTGCCACCGCGGCCGGCAAGGGAACCTACGGAGATGTTCCGGCGGCGGCCTCCTTTACGGATACGTCGGACGGAAGTGTGATTACCGGTTACAACATCACGAAGCCGGAGCAGCTTGCGTGGCTTGCCTATCAGGTCAACCAGGGATTGGCCGATCCGGGCGGATACAATTACAGCGCGTTTCTGGGGACGGGAAGCAGTCTGAGTCTGGAGGGAAGCCGCTATATGGACGGCAGCCTGACGAACTTCCCGTGGACGCCGATCGGAAGCCACGAACGGCCCTACGCCGGCAGGTTCCACGGAAAGAACTGTGAGATCAGTAAGATGTATATCAACGCTCCGACCATTGCATATCAGGGGCTGTTTGGCTCTGCCCAGGGAGGTTTGATACGGAATATAGGGATCGGGAGCGACTGCAGCATTACGGCAAACGGCGTCTGTGCAGGAGTCACAGGAGAAGTTAACGGCACGGATGTGTTCCACTGCTGGAATCACGCCGACATTACATCCAACTGGAGCCAGGTAGGGGGCATTGTGGGATACCACAACTCGACGGCAGGCGAAAGCAGTATCACAGAGCGCTGGAATACCGGCAATATCACGCTGACCAGAACCGGATACGTAGGAGGTGTTGTTGGATTAAGCAATTTAGGCAACAACTACAGGAATATTATAAACTGCTTTAACACAGGGGATATTGCCCTGCAAAGCGGCGACAACACTGCGGCCGGTGCGGCAGGAATCACCGGTTGGACGGTGGGCGCCAATATCCATCTTTGTTACAATACCGGAACCATAACGGGAACCGGTTCAAAGGGAACCTACGCGATCTATGGAGGATCGGGCAATGCCTCCCAGTGTTTCAGCCGGTCAGGTTCAGCTCCCAACAGCGGAACCGGCTGGGCCGGTGCGTTCATATGGTCGGAAAATGACATGAAGAACGGACGTCTGACGGGCGCGCTCAATGCCCTGCAATGGAAGGACAGGAGCATAAAAAACGTAGACAGCCTGCGGGATGACCGCCTCTGGTACCAGGACAGAAGCGCAGGGGGCAGTGACAATCAGGGATATCCGTATTTTACAAGATCCCTGTTCCAAAACTGGGGAGAGGTCGGGATGGAGGTTGCCAGCCCGGCAGGACAGTTGGATTTGTCCGGCAATCCGGCGAAAGGGGCGATGCCCGCTCAGACCGGAGGCAGCTATGAGATCAGCACGCCGGAGCAGCTGGCCTGGATATCGGCAACCATAGCCGATAAAGCAAGTACCGGAATTACCCTGAAGAATGACATTAGCCTTGCCGGTACGCAGTGGACAACCGGCGGCGCAAAGCTGGACTGGACTCCTGCCACTTCTTATTCAGGAGCATTTGATGGGAAGAACTTTAAGATCAGCGATTTATATATAACGGCCGGAACCGGATATACCGGGCTGTTCGGGCAAGTGACGGCCGGAGGCAGTATCAAAAACGTGACGCTGGAATCCGGAGCCGTGAAGGGGAGGATGGTCGTCGGAGCGCTGGCCGGAACCCTCACGGGCACGACCGTGGAAAACTGCTTCAACCGAGGTGTGACGGTGGCTTCCACGGCGACGTTCGCAGGCGGTCTGAGCGGAGGAGCCGGAGGAGGAAGCAAGGTGGTGCGCTGCGGCAATCTGGCGGCGGTGACGGCGGAAACTTACGGCGGCGGTCTGATAGGGCAGGCGGCGAGCGAAATTTCCGTCTATGATTCCTATAACCTGGGAGCTGTCACGGCAAAGAGAATCTGCGGAGGGATTGTGTCTGTAGCCTCCAAAGGAATTCTGCGCAATGTTTACAACGGCGGAACCGTAAGCGGCGGCTCGGCCGCACAGACCGGCCCCGTTGTGGCACAGTATCCCTCTGACGGCGAGGTGAAAAACGGCTATTATAATTCCG
>Ga0192243_10343_pt1 | contig 18173 bp, 21 predicted proteins | sample Koala_Koa27_K3_FD_131233 | JGI IMG/M metagenome (GOLD analysis project Ga0192243, IMG submission 131233) | Enriched cells from koala feces incubated with labeled cellulose particles, San Francisco Zoo, California, United States - Koala_Koa2-7_K3 ... | reverse complement strand
CTGCTGGACCCTCAGTATGATTACGAGAGGTTAAAAGCCGATTGGGACAAGCTGGATGTGCTGCGCAGACCGGATAATATCTGGAGGTTTCAGGAACTTTTGCCGGTTGTGGATTTTGAACAGATCGTCACCCTGGGGGAGGGGGCGCTCCGTTTCTGAGTTATCCGCAGCTGGCTAAAGAGCTGGGAGTGGCTGAGTTCTATATCTTAAATGACGGTGCCCAGCCTACCGGTTCCTTAAAGGACCGCTCCATCGCCATCACGGCGACAAAGGCCAGAGAGTTCGGATATAAGATATTGTCCTGTGATTCCACAGGGAACAAGGCCGCATCCACGGCGGGATATGCGGCCAGGGCCGGGATGAGAAGCGTGGTGTTCTGTCCATACGACACGCCGGAGGCAAAGCTGGGACAGGCACTCTTTTATGGAGCCGAGCTGGTTCGGGTTGTGGGAGACTATTCCACGGTAAATGCCATGTACCGGGAGATGGTGGCCAGCAGAAAGTATCACTGGTATGACTGCGGAACCGATAATCCGTATCGTTACGAGGGAAAGAAGACTTATGCCTATGAGATTGCCGTACATATGAACTTCAAAACACCGTCTTGGCTGCTTCAGCCCGCGGCGGGCGGCATGTCCATCGTAAAGGCATGGAAAGGGTTTCGCGAGTTTAAGACTCTGGGCCTGATACAGGACCTTCCCAGGCTTGCAGCCTGTCAGGCGGAGAACTGCGGACCGATCGCGGATGCCCTGGAGGCCGGACTGGACTCTGTCCCGGGGATGGAGAAAGGCCCAACCATCGCCAGTGCCATAGCGGTATCCAAACCGGCGCTTCTTGGAGATGAAACCCTCCATGCGGTACAGGAGAGCGGTGGCTGCGGCGTGAAGATATCAGATGAAGAGCTGCTGAGAGTGTGGAAGCGCCTGGGAAGAGTCGGAGTATTCTGCGAGCCGTCGTCTGCGGCTTCGGTGGCGTCCGCTTACCGGATGGCGAGAGAGGGGAAGCTGAAATCCACAGATGTTTTGGTGGCAGTGGTGACCGGTTCCGGGTTTAAGGATATGGAGACCCTCTCGGCCCATGTGGAGATTCCCACGGAGGCAGTGGAGGGAAAAGAAGCATTTTATGCAAGACTGGAGAAGATTCAGGCAGACTGTGAACAGTAATCATTTGAAGGGAAAAGGTGGAATATATGAAAAAAATGCTGGCGTTGACACTGATAACATCCATGATTCTTTCCTGTGCGGCATGTTCCACACAGCAGAATCCGCCACAGAAGGAAACTGCCCCACAGGCAGCTTCGACCAACGGCGGGGCGGAGACCACACAGGCAGAGCAGAAGAAAGAGGAGAAGAAGGAGCAGAAAAATATATCGGTCGTGACAGGTCCGGTGGGCGGCTCCATGTACGTGATATCGGGAGCCTGGGCGGATATCGTTAACAAGACCAGCCCCTATATCCAGGTTACGAACCAGGTGGGCGGCGGTTCAGCCTACTGTGCCCGTGTTCTGGGCAACAACGAAGCGGAATTTGCCATGGTGGGCAATGACGTTGCGTATTATGCGAGAAACGGGGAGGATGTGTTTGAGGGGGAGGCCGTCGATAATCTGGTATGTATCGGCGCTCTGTACGCGGAAGGCTTTCATACGATTGTCAGGAAGGACAGCGGAATCACTTCCATAGAAGATATCGCGGCAAACAAAAAATCCGTGACTGTGGGCCCTCCAGGAAGCGGGACTCTGACCAACTCTCAGCGGGTTTTAGACGCCTACGGACTTACCTTTGACGATGTGAAGGCCAAGGAGCTGGATTTTACGGAAAGTGCGGAGGCCATACGCGACGGCCATGTGGATGCGGCCTTTTATATGACCGGCGTGCCTTACGGACCGGTGACGGATATCTCGATCACACAGCCGATCAATGCATTTGGGTTAAGCCAGGACGCCATCGATAAACTGATGGAACAATATCCGTTCCTCGTGTCGATCAGCTATCCAGAAAATACCTATGAGGGAACCGGCGGATTTGACACCGTTGCCGTGCGTATGCTGATTACGACCACAACGGACGTGGATGAGGAGGTAGTCTATGATCTGACAAAGACCCTGGTAGAGAACCTTGACCAGATTGCCGCCACCCATTCCTGCGGAGCCACGATCAGCAAGGATGTGCTCTTAGACAGGTTGAGCATCCCGCTTCATCCGGGGGCTGAACGGTATTATAAGGAAATTGGTATGCTGAAATAGAGACAGGTCTGAGATCAATGAGGAGAAAAATATGCCTGAAGAGAAAGGAAATGTAAGAGAAAGCGCGGCTGGCTATCTGATTGCCGCTGTGGCAATTGGGATATCGCTGTTTCAGATTTATACTTCGATATTTGGCACCTTACTGGGATATAAACAGCGGATGATTCATCTGACTGCCGAGCCTGTGCTGGCGTATCTGATTTATGACTGGAGGGGAAAGACGCGGAAAAAGAAATTCTCCGTCCCGGCGATTCTGGTGTCAGTCATTCTTCTGGCTTCCATTACTTATGTCTTTGCCAATTATTCTACAATTGCCCGGCGGATTGGAAATCCGGGGACCATGGATCTGATTATCGGGGTGATCTATATCATCCTGGTACTGGAGGGAACAAGGCGCACCGTAGGCTGGCCGCTTGTGATTATTACGGGGCTGTTTATCATCTATTGCTTCGCCGGGCCGTATATACCGGGGATGCTGGGACACAGAGGCGTGTCGGCAACCAGGCTGATTGACCACATGTTTATGTCCTCCGAGGGGATATTTGGTTCACCTTTGGGAACCTCCGCAACCAGTATAGCCATATTTGTCATATTTGGTGCATTCCTGGAGGTCACCCACGGCGGGGATATGTTTATAGATATCGCCGTGGCTATGACCGGGAAAAAGGCGGGAGGGCCGGCCAAGGCTGCCGTCATCTCCAGCGCCCTCATGGGGACTATCTCGGGAAGTTCGATTGCCAATGTCGTATCAACGGGTACGTTTACCATCCCGCTGATGAAAAAATCAGGATACAGTAAGGAGTTTGCGGGAGCGGTGGAGGCCACGGCTTCCACAGGAGGTCAGATCATGCCGCCGGTTATGGGGGCCGCAGCCTTCTTAATGATCGATTATACCCGAAAACCGTATTCGGATATTATGCTGGCGGCGATCTTTCCCGCAGTGATTTATTTTCTCAGCGTCTATGTCTCCGTCCATCTGGAGGCTAAGAAATGTGGACTAAAGGGCGTGGACGAGAGAAAAGATATTAAAAAACTGATGATTGAAAAGGGTCATCTGCTGGCACCTCTGTTTGTGATCATCGGCCTTCTGGCCACCGGAGCCACGCCTATGAAGGCGGCGGTGTGGGGAATTATCCTTCTGGTGGTTCTGGCGATGGTGAGAAAGACGACCAGATTCAATCCTGTGGAGATTCTGAATGCTTTAAAATCAGCCGGAGTCGGCCTGATTTCGGTGGCAATCGCCTGTGCGGCAGCCGGTATTGTGTCAGGAATTATATCACTGACAGGCGTGGGCTTAAAGCTTGCCAGCTACATAGAAATTATAGCCAATGGAAACCTGTTTATAGCCCTGCTGCTGACTATGACTGCCTGCGTGATACTGGGCATGGGCCTGCCGACGGTGGCGACCTATGTGGTTCTGATCACCATCGTGGGGCCGGTGCTGACCAATATGGGAGTTCCGGTTTTAGCGGCCCACCTGTTTGTGTTTTACTTTGGCGTCGTGGCCGATATCACGCCTCCGGTGGCGCTGGCGGCTTACGCGGCGGCGGGTATCTCAGGAGGAAACTCGTTTAAAACCGGCCTGACCGCCACGGGGATCGCGGCAGGCGGCTTCCTGGTTCCCTATGTCTTTGTGGCGGCGCCGCAGATGCTTTTGAACGTGGAGCATGGGGTTCTGGCAGGAATCCTGGCGGCCATGCCGATCTTCGCCACGGCATTTGTCGGAGTGATCATGCTGAATGCGGCGGTGATCGGATATCTGCTGCGGACCTGCCGGCTCTGGGAGCGGGTGGTTCTGGTATTGGGAGCATTGCCGCTAATCTATCCAGGAACTGTGACGGATATGATCGGCTTTATCTGCCTGGCGGCGGTGGGAGTGGTTCAGTTGACAGCGATCAAGAGAAAGGGGAACAAGATAGATGAAAATTGAAGAGAAAATCAAGAGTATGGGGCTGGAGCTTCCGGAAGCGCCGGTGCCGGTGGGGGCCTATATACCGGTACAGATCAGCGGAAATATCGCATATCTGTCAGGACAGACTTCCAGAATCAATGGGGTACGCCGGTATGTGGGAAAGGTAGGGGACACGGTCAGCGAGGAGGAAGCGTACCTGTCTGCCAGAGACGCCTGCTTAAACTGCTTAGCCGCGCTGAAGGCTGCCATCGGAGATCTGGATCAGGTGGAAAAGACGCTGAAGATCGTAGGCTTTGTCAACAGCGCGCCCGGCTTTCATAAACAGCCGGCGGTGATCAACGGAGCTTCCGATCTGCTGTATGAGCTCTATGGTGACAACGGCCGTCACGCCCGGTCCGCCGTGGGGGTTCAGGAACTGCCCTTTCATGCGTCTGTGGAACTGGAGATGGTATTGGAATTAAAGACAGAACAGCGGTGAGAGGTGAGTATGAACTATATAACAAACTATGAGACCCTTATTAGCCATGGGTATCAAACAGAGAGAAAAGTGGCGCTGGAGTGTTTAAATGCCGCGCTGGATGCGGCGAGTACATACGAGGGGACGAAGAGGGTGATCCGCTGTGATTCGGAGGCTATCTATGCGGGGGAGCGGCGGATTCCATATTCAGAGCTTGACCATGTCTATGTGGTGGGCGCGGGGAAAGGAACCTTTCCGATTGTGAAGGCGCTGGATGAGATTCTGGGAGATCGCATCGACGGTGGAGTCGTCGCGTTAAAGGAGATTACGGAACAGCTGAGGAACCCGAAGCTGGAACTGATTCACGCCGCCCATCCGGTTCCGGATGAACGAAGTCTGGAGGCGGGAGAGAAGATCGCGAAGCTGGCGGATTCCCTGACAGAGCGGGATCTGGTGCTTGCATGCATCACAGGAGGCTGCTCGTCGCTGATGGTATTGCCACCGGATGGAATTCCATTTTCCGATATACGGGAGCTGGGGGGCGGAGCTGATGAAATGCGGGGCTCCCATCAGCGAGATGAACACGATCCGCAAGCATACCTGCCGGATCAAGGGCGGCGGACTGCTTAAAATGCTGGGTAAAGCCAGAGTGATTACGCTCACACAGGATACCAGGCCGGAAAATCTTCCGTGGCCCGACCCTATGCTGGCCGATCCGTCCACATTTGAAGAGGCGATACGGGTGCTGAAAAAATATGACATGTGGGATCATGTCTCGGAGCGGATTCATGACCATCTGCTTCGGGGCGCAAAATCGCCGGAGATGGAGACACTGAAAAACACGGAGGGCCTGCGCCATGAGATCTTTGACGTGGGCAATCAGAGAAGCGCCTGTGAGGCGGCGGAGGAATATGCAAAAAAAACAGGGATACCGCGCCATGATATTATCTACGAAGATTGAGGGCGAGGCGAAGGAGGTTGGCTGTGTCTTTGCGGGCATTGCCAAAGAAATCAGCCTGTATAATCGGCCCATAGAGGCTCCGTGCGTGATCATCAGCGCAGGGGAAACCAGAGTTACGGTGGGGGACGTCGCCGGAGAGGGTGGGCCGAATCGGGAATTTGTCATCGGCTTTGCTGAGAATATCAAAGGATATTCCCATATTGTGTGCGCCTCCATCGACTCAGAGGGAACGGACGGACCCACCGACATCGCGGGAGGCATTACGGATGAAACCTCCGTAGAATGTGCGAAAAACAAAGGGATAGACGTGTTTGAGGGGCTGAGACTTCACGATTCCTCCAATGTGCTGACACGGATAGACGATGCCATATACACGGTTGCCACGGGAACGAACGTGGTCAATCTCAGAGTCATGGTAATTGGGGAGAATGAACATGGACCAGACGAAAATTAAAAATATAACTGCCAGAGAAATCATCAATGGAAGGGGAATCCCAACCATAGAGGCCACAGTCTGCTGTGAATCGGGGATCACGGCAAAGGCAGCGGCTCCATCCGGAATATCGGTCTCGGACCATGAGGCCGTGGATTTAAAGGATGGCGGAAGACGCTACATGGGGAAGGGCGTCTTAAATGCGATAGGGAATGTGGAAACCATCATCGGCCCGGCGCTTATCGGAATGTCGGTTCTGGATCAGGAAGGGATTGACAGGATGATGATAGAGCTGGACGGAACGCCAAACCGCAGCCGTCTGGGCGGCAATGCGATGATTGCCGTGTCCGTGGCGGCCGCCAAAGCAGCGGCCGCCGCCAGCCGGCTTCCGCTGTATGCTTACCTGGGAGGGGAGGCTGCGGCAATTCCCGTGATATGTCCCAATCTGATCTCCGGGTCCAGAACCGCGGGAAATCACCTGGATTTTGAGGATTTTCTCGTGGTGCCCTACGGATTTGACACATTTTCAGAATCGATACGGGCGGTGGTGGAGCTGTTTCACATCCTGTATAAAAAGCTGTGCAATCAATACGGGCTGATCGCCCAGATTACGGCGCTGGCCCCCCTCTGTACCGCAACGAGGACGCGTTTGACTTCCTGACCCAGGCCATCGCGGAGGCCGGATATGAGGGCCGGATCGGGTTTGCTGTGGATGTGGCTTCAGGGTTGATTTACAACGGCGAAAGTGGTCTTTATGAGATGGAGAGCGGGGGAATGGACCGGGGGCAGCTGATTGATTACTATAGAGGGCTGTGTGACCGATACCCCATTCATTTTATCGAGGACGGACTGCAGGAGGACGACTATGAGGGCTTTGCCAGGATGAGGAAGGAACTGCCGACGCTGATCGTGGGGGACGACATATTTGCCACCAATGAAACGCGTCTGAGGAAAGGCTATGAGCAGCAGGCCGGGAACGGTATCATAATCAAGGCCAATCAGGCGGGAACCGTGACGGAGACCATGCATGTGGCGCGTCTGGCCAGGGAACTGGGATATACGGTGGTTGCCTCGACCCGTTCCGGCGAGACCGCAGATGAATTTCAGTCGGATCTGGCGGTAGCTATGGGAGCCTCTTACATGAAGAACGGTTGTCCTTTCAGGGGAGAGATGGTGACAAAATGGAACCGTATGATGGAGATTGAGGCTCAGCTGGGAGCAAGGTCGAAATTCAGGGGGCGTGATCTATGAGACAAAGGGTATTGCTGCCGGAGAGGATTGCCGGGGCAGGCGTGAAATATCTGGAGAATCACGGATATGAGATCGTGTATGGCAGCCATGATCCGGAGGATATGATCGGAAAGCTTTCCGGGTGTGAGGCCGTGATCACCAGAAATGTCAGGATTACAAAGGAGATGATGCTGGCTGCGCCCGGTCTGAGAGTGATTGCCAGGCACGGTGTGGGCGTGGATATGATTGACACGGAGGCGGCGAAGGAACTGGGAATCTGGGTGACCAATGCGCCGGAGTCCAATACCAACGCGGTGGCCGAGCAGGTGATCGGCGCCATGCTCACTGTGGCGCGGAAGTTGATTCTGTGCAATGATCTGGTCAGACGCGGTGACTATGACCGCCGTACACAGATCGGCGGGATGGAGCTGGCTGGGAAAACGCTTGGAGTTGTCGGATTCGGAAGAATCGGCCGCTGTGTGGCGAGAAAAGCCGCGCTGGGGCTGGATATGAAGATTGCAGTTTATGATCCCTACTTAAAAGAGGAACCGGAGGAATACGGGATTCAGATAGCGGAAAGTCTGGAGGAGCTGCTGAGGATATCCGATGTGGTAGCCCTCCATGTCCCCCTTCTGGAGAGTAACAGGCACATGATGGGCCGGGAGCAATTTTTGTTCATGAAGGAACATGGGATATTGATCAACTATGCCCGAGGAGCACTGATAGACCAGGAGGCGCTGGCCGAAGCGCTGAAAGAGGGGCGGATCGCAGGCGCAGCAGTCGATGTGTTTGAGAATGAGCCGGTTACGGCGGACAATCCTCTCTGCGGTCTGGAGCAGGTGCTGCTGACCCCTCATACCGCCTCCTTTACCGGGGAGAGTCTGGATAAGATGGCATTGCACTCCGCCATGACGGTCCACCAGGTATTATCGGGGCAAAAGCCAACCTGGTGTGTGGTGGCGGGATACCGGTAGCGGGGATATTGGACGTTGTTTTTAGTACATTTGACAGGCGGACTCTTCGGAGTCCGTTTTTCAAATTTTGATTGTCTTATCTCAACAGATGTGGTATATTTATTTTACTTGTCTATGGCAGTTCATCTGCCGTATGCAGCCTATCAGTTATTTTCAGAAACCGGCTATATCGCTGGTGATTTCATGTGACTGTTACAGAACTGGCAGTGGGAATGGACGGCCAATTTCTTGCATTTTCTTGGTGAGCCCGGTATAATAAAACCAGGTGAATGCTTGATATTCCTTTTTCCCGTCCCGACTGCAGCTAAGTTGGAAAGGGAGGTTTTATGGGACAAAAGGACATATCACTGGTCCGGTATTTTGAGGACAGGGAGCGTTATGCGGATCCGATCAATGGATTTGTATTTAAGGGAAAGCAGGTTGTCGATGAACGGGATGTGCTGGAGATGGATTCCCGGGTTACCGGCGTCTTTGGGAAGCTCAGGAACCGCCGGATGGTTCAGAGATATCCGGATTTTGTGAGGAAAATTGTGTTCGGCGTGAACTTTGCGATTGTGGGTCTTGAGAATCAGGACAAGGTGCACTACGGGATGCCGGTCAGAATTATGATGGAGGATGCCGCGGGTTATGATAAGCAGCTGCGGCAGATCAGAAGACGTCATCGCAGGAAACGGGATCTGCGCGGGGACGAATTCTTAAGCGGTTTTGCCAGATGGGATAAGGTTCACCCGGTTGTCACCATCTGTATATACTATGGAAAAAAGCGTTACGACGGCCCTAAGGAACTGTGCCAGATGATGGAATATGGAGACCTGCCGGAGAATCTGAAGGAAATTATAAATAATTACAGAATTCAGGTTCTGGAGGTGAGGAACTTCGAGAACATCGACTGCTTTCAGACAGACCTGCGGGAGGTGTTTGGCTTTATACAGCGTTCAGGCGATAAGGATGCCGAGAGGCGATTTACCTTGGAGAATGAAGAACGGCTGAAGGCACTGGACGAGGAGGCGTTTGACGTCATTGTCTCAGTGACAGGTTCTGTGGAGTTGGAGCAGGTGAAGGAGAACTATCGTGAGGAAGGAGGAAAGATCAATATGTGTGAAGCGATTCGCGGGATGATTGAGGATGGCAGAAAAGAGGGGATAGAGGAAGGTAAAAAGGAGGGGATAAAAGAGGGCGTGAAAAAGGGGCAGAAGGAGAAGGCATATCTGGCGGCAAAAATATGTATGTCAGAGGATTTTCGGCGGAAGAAACTGCCGGTCTTTTGGAAGAGAATTTGGAGACGGTGGAGGAGTGGTTTCGGAGTTGGAAGAAGGGATAGGGATAGACGGATACGGTTGCCGGACAGGGTTATATTTTGACATATCGCCGGATATGAGATATAGTTTACTGAGATACACTGTGATAGAGGCGATAGAAAAGGAGATGTAACCATGAGAGGTGTTGAAACCAGAATTCAGGAGATCCGGCACAGGATTTTCTGTGAGGTGGCCCGTATGGCGTACCATACTGAGTGGTCGGTAGATAAAAGAATCGAAGAACTGCCCTATAAAATCATCCCCGGGGAGATCGGGAAGTTTCGTAACGATGTGTTTTTGGAGAGGGCGATCGTGGGGGAGAGGCTGAGACTGGCCATGGGACTTCCCTACAGAAGCGCGGCGGAGCATGCCCCAGTATCCGACAATATTGAGGCCGCTGATCAGGCGGAGACCTACTATACACCGCCGCTGATCAATGTGATGAAGTTTGCGTGTAACGCATGCCATGAGAAGAAAGTGTTTGTGACGGACGGCTGCCAGGGATGTCTGGCCCACCCCTGCGTGGAGGTCTGTCCCAAGGACGCCGTCACGTTGGACAGAACCAACGGGCGCTCCCACATTGACCAGGACAAGTGTATCAAATGCGGCCGCTGTGCGGATGTGTGTCCCTATCACGCGATCATTATCCAGGAGAGACCCTGTGCGGTCGCCTGTGGGATGGACGCTATCGGTTCGGATGAGAACGGCAAGGCGGATATCGACTATGACAAATGCGTTTCCTGCGGCATGTGTCTGGTAAACCGCCCCTTTGGCGCCATCGCGGACAAATCCCAGATCTTTCAGGTGATCCGTGCGATCCAGACCGGGGAGCGCGTTTACGCCGCGGTAGCCCCCCGCCTTCGTGGGTCAGTTTGGTCCCAAGGCAACGCCGGGAAAGCTTCGTGCGGCCATGAGGGAACTTGGATTTGCCGATGTCTTTGAGGTGGCTATCGGAGCCGACCTCTGCGCTACCCAGGAGGCCATCGACTTCGTCCAGGAGGTGCCGGAGAAGCTGCCGTTTATGGCGACATCCTGCTGTCCGGCCTGGTCCATGATGGCGAAGAAGCTGTTCCCTGACTACGCCAACTGTATCTCCATGGCCCTGACCCCCATGACGCTGACGGCCCGCCTGATCAAGTGCGAGCACAAGAACGCCAAAGTGGTATTCATCGGGCCCTGCGCAGCCAAGAAGCTGGAGGCCATGAGGACGGATATCAGAAGTGACGTGGATTTTGTTCTGACCTTCGAGGAGATGGCTGGAATCTTTGATGCAAAGCATGTGGATATCGAAAATATGGAGGAGGACCCGGACGGCGTCAACGACGCCTCCACCGACGGCCGTAATTTTGCCGTGGCAGGCGGCGTAGCCAAGTCCGTGGTCGATGTCATCCATGAGCGCTACCCCGACAGGGAGATCAACGTGGCCAATGCCCAGGGACTCAAGGAGTGCCGAAAACTCCTGACCATGGCCAAGGCCGGCAAATACCCCGGCTATCTTCTGGAGGGCATGGCCTGCCCCGGCGGCTGTGTAGCCGGCGCCGGCACCATGCAGCCCATCAAGAAGTCCCAATCAGCGGTCAATCAGTACGCAGCCAAGGCGAAGCATAAGACCTCTAATGAGACGGAGCATGTAAAGGAGCTGAATAAGCTGGTAGATTAATAAGAAGAATTGTGTAACAGTTCAGACGGCGGGAAAATCAGTACGGAAGCGGGCGTTAAGCTGGCTTATAAGCACGCTTCCGCACTGATTTTCCCGCCGTCTGAACTGTTACACAATTGTAATTTTTCGGTCATAAAAATGTTAGAAGTGCTTGCTTTAATCGGTTTCTTGTTATAAAATCATATCAGACATTTCGTGAGAGAAGTATGATAAAATACATAGACAAGAGGACCGGTATATGAGAAAGATACAGAAGATGGCAGCGACGGCGGCAGTCTGCCTGTTGGCAGCAATGTGGGCGGCGGGGAGCGCGTATGCGGCTCCGGGTGATTCAATTCCGGACAGTTCGGATCTTATCCCGCTTTTGGATGATGTCAATGTGGGGGAGACGGAGAGCCAGACAGAGAGCGTAAGCGACGGATCGGACCGTGGTCCGGGGATCGCTCCGGACGGATCAGGCGCCTTGCCTGGGCCTGGCGGAGCTTCCAATGGAGACGGCGGGTATGAGGCGTTCGGATATGGCTCCTTTGACAACAACTTATATGAGAAGTGCAAGACGATCACGACGAAGGACTCGGCCAATGCCATGATGACGACGGTGACGGTTCCGGTGTGGCGTTTAAAAGGCCAGACCAAGGTGGCGGGTACTGCGACATTGACGGTCAACAGCGGCATCGCCGATGTGATTTCTCAGATTTTCCAGGAGATTTACGATGGGCCGCAGCAGTTTCCCATGTCTGATCTGGGAGGATTTTCCTGGAGAGGCGAGGGATCCAGGAGTGAGCACAACTGGGGGACCGCGTTGGATCTAAACAGCAACTCTAACTACTGTGTCTACACCAATGGAACTGTGGTGGGCGACCACTGGACACCGGGGGAGGATCCTTATTCCTTTGCAGCCGACAGCGATGTGGTGAAAGCGTTTAAGAAGCACGGATTTGCCTGGGGCGGTGACTGGCCGTGGGGCAACCGGGATTATATGCATTTTTCGTATTTTGGAACGTGATGAGAGCGGAGACGATGGCGGCATGGTTTGCACCGTGGAGAAAGTGAAGTCTGCCTGTGCGATTTCTATTTGTGGGACTGCACTGGAGCTCTCGTACATAAAAATTAATCAAGCTACAGTTTGAGGGATGACGCGAAAGCGCCATCCCTTTTTGCTGCTGGGAGGGGGTGCGAAGGAGTGTTTTTGGGGCACCTGTGAGGTGCGTGTTGGTATAGCGGCCTCCTGTGAATGATTAGATACGGAAGTTCGGAAGTTTCAAGCATGGAAATTTTAAATTGCACAATGGCTGTAAACAACAGTGGCATGGCCTGTTTTGCTGTTCGCAACAGCAGGTCCCGGGCCGACAGAAAGCCGGGAGACAGGGAAAGTGCGGAAACGTGCAGATGGAATTACAGCCTTTTCCCGGAGCGCATGGCGGTTTCGAAGGACAAGGCGGCTCGGGAGGGCAAGTCGGCTGGGAAGGTCCCGGAGGGCAAGGATGCCATAGGGGCCCAGGAGGGCAGGTGCAAGGCGGCACCGGAGGTCCGGGAGGGCAAGTGCAAGGCGGCTCAGGAGGACAGGTGCAAGGCGGCCAAGGAGGACAAGGCGGCACCGGAGGTCCGGGAGGGCAGGTGCAAGGCGGCTCAGGAGGGCAGGGGTGCCAAGGAGGTCCAGGAGGACAAGGCGGCAACGGTGGTCCGGGAGGGCAAGTGCAAGGCTTCTCAGGAGGACAAGGAGGCACCGGAGGTCCCGGAGGGCAGGTGCAAGACGGCTCAGGAGGACAAGACGATTGCGAGGATCCCGGAGGGCAGGGATGCCAAGGAGGTATCGGAGGTCCAGGAGGACAGGTGCAAGGAGGACAGGGCGGCCCAGGAGGGCAAGGAGGCCCTGGAGGCCCCGGAGGGCAAGAGGGCCAGGGCGGTTCCGGAGGGCAAGGAGGCCACGGTGGTTCCGGAGGATAAGGCGGTCCGGGAGGGCAAGGCGGCATCGGTGGATAAGGCGGCCACGGCGGCTCAGGCGGATACGGTGGATACGGAGGCATAGGCGGGAATGGCGGCCAGGGTGGTTCCGGCGGATATGGTGGCCTTGGTGGGAAAGGCGGCCACGGGAAACCCGGAGGGAAGGGCGGATGGCCCCAGTTCTGCCAAAAAACAGGCATATAGCACATCGGAGGCAGAAAGCCAGGAAATCCTCCGGACCCATTGCTGTTATTATTATTGCTGCTGTTATTGTTGTTATTATTGTTGTTGTTATTATTATTGTTGTTATTGTTGTTGTTATTCGTCGTATTAATATTAATCCCCTTTTCCCCTCTTTACCTCCCTTAAACGTCCCCGGATTTGTCACACACACGCACATGGACGCCGTCACAGTCACATCCCGGGTCTCTAAAGGAGCCCCAATCGGCTGATAATCCAGCGCTGTGCTGGTCGCCCCCCATAGTGACGACCCGTGTCACAGTGCCACTTACCGATGCGGTGATCTGAAAACAAAGACTTCCCTTTCCGACTCGCAAGGCGATATAGAACTCGTCGCCGATGCCGGGCGTGGTGATGGGATTTCCGCAGAAATCCATAAAGGAGGCCGAGAAGCTGCCGTCACAGAAGCACAGCGGATCGATGGTGATGGTCGGAGTCCCGGTGAAGGAGGAGTTTAAACGGAAGGGACCGATCAGCAGGCGGCCGCACACACTGCGAAGCTCGTCTGGGCAGCCGTTGAATATCAGATAGGGCTCCCTGGGATCGGCGGGAAGTGTGCCTTTGTTGCAGCAGTTGATAAACTCAGATTTGCAGCAGGACTGGCATGAGGTCCCGGCCACGGGCTGTGTGGGGGAGGCCAGGGTATCGGCAAAGCTTCCGGCCATCTCCAGAATTTTCAGCACTGCGGCTCTCATCCGGTCGGACTTGGGGTGGGGCTGTCCGGTGGCACAGTCCATAAAATAGACCTCGTCCGGCGAGATTTGTCCCAACAGAACCCAGATGGCGACCTGAACCGCCGCATAGGCGTCGTTGTCGTCCAGCACAGGTGTCGCAGCGGCATCGACTCCAAGTTTCGAAAATGTCTCGGACGAGCTGACCGCCGGAAACAAATTGGCGATAACCCACGCCAGCATATTCTTCTGACGCTCCGTGGCGTCGGGAAAGAGAGCTTCAAATGAATTGCTCTGGTATGGAACGTCCCCGTATGGGCCGTCCCGGAATTTGTCCAGGCAGAAGGCCAGTCCGTCATAGCCGTCCGCGGTTAGGAAAAACTGAAAGATGCCGTTGTGGTCCGGCCGGTTGAGATGATATCGGGAAGCCCCGGTGTAGGGAAGGTCGCAGTAGTTTTCCACATTCTCATTGCCGGTTGCGGTTCCCGTGATGTCGGTTCCTGAATATATGGTAAATGGACGTGTGACGGGAGCCGCTTTCTGGGTCCCGCCGATGGCAATCTGTGTGCCGGAGGCGCGCGCGTAAGCTTGTGCCTTGTCTGTATCTGACATAGGATTTCCTCCTGAAATTTTTTAGCTTACTATAGAGTATGCCGGTCCCAAAAGGATGTTCCGATTATTTAACCGTTGATTTTATTCCTGTCCTGTTCTAAAATAGACAGCAGAGAATTGTTCTATAATGACAGCGTAGAGGAGTAACTAAATTTATGAAAGAACCTTTGAATGTAAAAAAAGAGATATGGGAATGGGTCAAGATCATCCTTGTGGCCGCGGCGATTGCCTTTGTGCTGAATACATTTATCATAGCCAACAGCAGGGTCCCGTCAGGTTCCATGGAGAACACCATCATGACAGGAGACCGGATCATCGGCTCCAGACTTTCTTACCGCTTTGGTGATCCGGAGAGAGGCGACATCGTGATCTTTGATCATGTGTCGGGACCGGGAAAGGCCAAGACCCGGTTCGTCAAGCGGATCATCGGACTTCCGGGCGAGACCGTGGATATCATGAATGGACATGTCTATATCGGAGGCAATGCCGAGGTCCCGTTGGACGAGCCTTATATCCGCGAGGACATGAAGGAAGAGGTCCTGCACTTTGAAGTGCCGGAGAACTGTTATTTTATGATGGGGGACAACCGAAATCACTCGGCGGACGCCAGATACTGGCAGGACCACTATGTTCCGCGGGATAAAATCGTAGCCAAGGTGATGTTCCGGTATTTCCCGGGAATCAAAAAATTAAAATAGGGGCGGGTCAGAATTACTATGGAGAAAAAGCAGACATACAGAGAAACGGTGGAGGAGTACAAACGCTCCTACCGCTATCAGAAGCACGTGACGGTCTGGCTGAAGGTGATGGGCTTAGAGACCATGCTCTCTGACAGCGGCAACAATGAAAAGTTTTCACTGATGTTTCAGATGGCCAACGAGGTGAACAGCCTCGTCCTTCACAAACGAGGCATCGACGGAGTGCATGTGACCTGTATCTCCGGCTGCATCGTGATCTCGTCGCCTTACGAGGTCAGGGGAAGCTTCGAGAAGGTTCTCACGGTCCTGTTTATGCTGGAACAGAGCTTTCTGCGCTCAGGAGTGCTGTTAAAGGGCGCGCTGACGGTGGGGGATCTCTACCATGAGGGCCAGATTGTCTTCGGCCCGGCGCTCATGGAGGCTTGCCGCCTGGAGAGTGGCTGTGCGGTCTATCCCAGATGCATCCTGACAAGGGAGACCCTTCAGGAGATCTTAAAGGACTGCCGCAGCGAGGCCAGAAGAACGGCGGTTCAGAATCTGCTGAGACAGGACGACGACGGTTTCTATTTCTTTGACTATCTGGGCCGTAGCCTGGCCCTTCTCCTGGCCCAGAGCCAGGAGGGGGAGGAACCCGTCGAAGTCTTTGACGAGCTGCAGGAGTTAAAATGGTTCCTGGAGGATAAGCTGAAAGAGACGGAGACTGCGGAATATCGCATCATTATGAAATATGGATGGCTTCGGAACTATTTTAACAAAGTGGTTCTGGAGCTGGAGAAACAGACACAGCTGGACTGCCGGATCTTCCTGGTGGAAAAGCCTGAGTAACGGACAGCCTCATCTGCCGGCACAGCGGATGGGGCTTTTCTTTCGTCATATATCACAAAGGAATAACCAAATAGAAAAAATAATTTAGCAAAATATAACCGGTGTTATAGATTCAACGTGCAAACTATGATATAGTAGTAACAGCATTATGTCTTGAGATATAGAAGAAGGAGGCTTTACAAATGGGTTACAAGCTTAGTTTTGAAGAGGCTGATGAAGTATTCAAAAAGCTCCGCTCCGAATACGAAATCTGGGCCCCGAAAAGATTTGCCGGCAGAGGAAGATACTCAGACACAGACCTCATCCGCTATGACAAGGTCACCACGGCGGAAGAGATCGAGTTTGCCGAGAAATCCGATTTACCGGCGAAAGAAGTATTGAGTCCAATCTGTGAATCTCTGTTTTATTTTACAGAGGATGAATATCGTGAGAGCAAAGCGGGCAGCAAGAAACTGTTGATCTTTATGCGCCCCTGTGATGTCCATGCCAAATACCGCCAGGAGAAGATCTGCCTCGGAAACGGCGGATTTAACGATATGTATTATGAGCGTCTGAACGAGAAAGTAAAGATCGTTCTCATGGAATGTACAGAGGGCTGGGATACCTGCTTCTGCGTCAGCATGGGAACCAACAAGACCGACGACTATGCGGCTGCCGTCCGGGCGGGGGATGGAGAGCTGAGTCTGGAGATCAAGGATGAGGAGCTGGCTCCCTACTTTGAGGGCTGTAGTCCCTGTGACTTCCATCCGGACTTTATCGAGGAGAACGAGACCACTCTGGAGATCCCGGAGATTCCGAATAAAGAGGTATTGACCAAGCTAAAGAGCCATCCCATGTGGGAGGAGTACAACAAACGCTGTGTCTCCTGCGGAGCCTGTACCCTGGCCTGCAGCACCTGCACCTGCTTTACCACCACCGATGTGATCTACAACGAGAACTCCAACGTGGGTGAGAGAAAACGCACCTCATCCTCCTGCCAGATCAAAGGCTTTACCGATATGGCCGGCGGCATGAGCTTCCGCAACACTGCGGGCGACCGTATGCGCTTTAAGGTATTACATAAGTTCCACGACTACAAGGAACGCTTCAAGGATTTCCATATGTGTGTGGGCTGCGGCCGTTGTATACACCGCTGTCCGGAGTTTATCTCCATCACTGCTACCGTAAACAAGATGGCCGCTGCGATCGATGAGATTGTATCCGAGAATCAATAGAGAGGTGGGGGAAATCATGAATAATATTATGCAGCCAGTGGCATGTAAGATTCTGGATATCAAAAAAGAGAGTCTGCATGAGTATACATTTAAAGTAGAAACCGATATTAAGCCGTCCCACGGCCAGTTCCTTCAGCTGTCCATCCCCAAGATCGGGGAGGCGCCGACCTCCGTCAGCGCACAGGGAGACGGCTGGCTGGATTTTACGATCCGTTCCGTGGGAAAGGTGACCGACGAGATATTCAGAAAAGTACCGGGTGACGTGATGTTCCTGCGCGGGCCTTACGGCAAGGGATGGCCGGTGGAACGCTTCGAGGGGAAGCACATGGTCGTCATCACCGGTGGTACCGGACTTGCTCCCGTCCGCAGCATGCTGCGCCTGTTTGCTGAGAATCCAGGATACACAAAGAGCGTTCACCTGATCTGTGGATTCAAGAATGAGGAAGGGATTGTCTTCAAAAATGAACTGGAGGAGTGGAAGGATTTATTTACCACCATCTACACTCTGGACAATGAAAAGATCGACGGATGGCACAAGGGTTTTGTGACCGAGCATGTGGCCAGCATTCCGTTTGGCGAGTTCGGCGAGGATTACGAGGTCGTCATAGTCGGACCGCCGCCTATGATGAAATTTACGGGAATTGAGTGCACCAAATGTGGTGTGCCGGATGAGAAGATCTGGCTTTCCTTTGAACGGAAGATGTCCTGTGCGGTAGGCAAATGCGGCCATTGCCGGATTGACGAAGTCTATGTATGCCTGGACGGCCCGGTGTTCAACCACACCCAGGCCAAATATCTGGTT
>Ga0192243_10341_pt1 | contig 18220 bp, 14 predicted proteins | sample Koala_Koa27_K3_FD_131233 | JGI IMG/M metagenome (GOLD analysis project Ga0192243, IMG submission 131233) | Enriched cells from koala feces incubated with labeled cellulose particles, San Francisco Zoo, California, United States - Koala_Koa2-7_K3 ... | reverse complement strand
TTGTAAAGGAGCCATAGGATACGAAGACGCCCGCGCCGACATAGCCCATGTTCTCCGTAATCGTACCGCCATTCATCGTGAAGGAGGCCGCCGCGCTCCCGCTCACCATGACTGCGCCGCCGCTGGTGATGGAAGAAGCGTTCGAAGATGTATTGCTGTAATGCCGAATGGTGCCGCCATTCATCGTCATCATGCCGGTATTGTAATTATGCACCATGCCGTAGACTCCGCGCAGGTATGTCTCACCGTCCGCCATGAGGCCGTCGATCGTGCCGCCGTCCATGACAAACGTGCCAGTATTATGGACCAGCTGGCCAGCCACGGAAGAACTCGATATAAGCGGGTTCCCCTTGTACCCTGCCAGAATCGTGCCGCCATACATGTTGAAGGTCCCGGCGTTCACAATCATGCCGCCCGCTGAGCCAGAGCTAAGGTTCGTAATCAGCGTACCCTCATACATGTTCAGGACAGCACTTTCTGCATTATAGATGGAACTGCCGTAAGTGCTGTCCTTCACGGTACAGCCGTTCAGGTTCAGGGTGCCCCCGTTGTAAACAGATGTGCCGCTCGTCGTCAGGGAACCGCCGGTGCCGCCGCCAGTCAATGTTGCAGTGGACTCCAGGCTCACCGCTGCGCCGGACGCAATATACAGATCCCTCGCGCCTGAGCCAGCCACCGTGATATTCTGCAGAACCAGCGTATCGGACATCACCGTCAGGATCGCATTATAACTCTCAGATGAAAGCGCCTGCGAAGCACTCAGGGTGAAGCCGTTTCCGTCAATCGTTACCTTGCGGGGCACCGCCACCTCATTCTCGACCTCGATGTCGTTCGCAAAGAGGATGACGTCATAAGTCCCGGCCAGCGCCGTGTTCAGCGTCTCCTCATCCGTGACCATGAAATAGGAAGTGTTTTCCTCCGTCTCCTTCGCCGTGATCTCAAAGGTCACGGTCCGGGTGCCGGTGTAGCTGCCGATACCGGTGAGGGTGATCGTCGCCGTGCCGGGCGCCGTGTTGTCCGTGTAGCTGACCTCATAGTCTGTGCCTTCCTCCAGCGTGAGGCCGCCATAGGTCACCTCGACCGCCGGGGTAATTGCCGCCGCGGCATCGGAATCCGTCAGGATCTCATAGGAGCCGGGGTCGGATACGGTAATATCATCGTCACCGATATCCTTCGCCGTGATCTCAAAGGTCACAGACGTGGAGCCCGTGTAGGAGCCGATACCCTGGATCGTCGCCGTCGCCGTCCCCACCTCGGTATTATTCTGGTAAATAGCGTTGAAATCCGTGTCTTCGGTCAGATAGTTTCCATCACAGAGCACCGTGATATTCGTCTCCTGTGCCGACCCGGTATAAGCCACGTCTTCCGCCGTGACATACGCCTCGCTCAGGTCCGTGATCTCACTCCCGTCGTCATTTAATACGACGATCGTGCCCGCGTTGTCGCCCGTACCGAACGCCAGGCGGTAAGCCGTGTTCTCACTGGAGAAATGGTTCAGGTCGGAGTAGGTGAGGGCATAGCCATCCCCTGCCGTCACAACGACCAGCTGCTCACCGTCCTCAAGCGCATGCCCGCCATTGTCCTCATCAACCTGCAGGTAGAAGCCGATGTTGCCGCCGGTCAGGGCGCTCTCCAGCGTCAGGGTCTGATCCTCCACGACATAGATCCTGCCGATAGAGACGTTTCCGGCCAGCGCCATGCTGGTGGTCGTCGTCCAGTCAAACACGTCGCCCGCCGTCCGGGAGGTCTCGGTCTCCGTGCCGGAATCATCCGTCTCCGTCACGACATCATAGTTGCCCGTGACCGTCGCGGCGTAATCACCGGTCGCTTTGATGCTGCAGGCAGAGCGGTTATAGATGCCCGCACCGGAACCGTTAACTGCCGTGTTCCCGGTGATCTGCACGTCCGCGTTTTCTGCGGAGATGGCAATATTTTGAGAAGACGCACTACTCAGAATTGCTCCGCCATTTCCTTCCTGCGCGGTGTTGCCGCTGATCGTACCGCCATACATATAAAAACCGTTGGAGGTACCTGCAAAGTAAACTGCACCGCCGTTCTGTGCCGTGTTATTGCTGATCGTACCGCCATACATGTAGATGTTATTATCTGAATCACCTGCACAAATAGCGCCGCCATCTTTTTCATTTTCTGTATTTGCAGGTGATATAACGGAATTATTGCTGATCTCGGCGCCGTCATAAATATAGACGTTACAGCCTTTATACAGGTAGATTGTTCCATCTGCAACACCGGTGGATGTATCCGCCACCGTGCATCCGCTGATTGTTCCATGCAGGTATAAGTTAGTATCTCCTGCATAAATCGCCGAACCTTTGGATGCATAGCTGGTAATCGTGGTATCATCCGCAGACCGATACCACGAAGTACCTCCAATGCAGTTGGTTATGGAACTGCCCTCATACATATACAGGTAACTCACGTATGCTGCTTTAGCGCTGCTATATCCCATATATATCCCGTTTCCGGATTTGGTTATATATCCTGCTGCGCCATTCGTAACAACCGCATTTTTATACATACGGATTGTCGCATTTCCTTTGAAAGCATAAATACAGCGTCCCAGTTGATTCCCGTCAATCGTTACGTCATAAAGGACAAGTTCCGTATATCTGTTCATATAGATCAAAGCCGAACTGGATGATTCCGTGTAACCATCAGCTGCCTTAATAGAATAACCATTTCCGTTAATCACAACCGTGTTGTTGTATGTTGACTTACCCGCCTTCACATAAAGCCCGGAAGAAGTCAATGAGGTTGTATATACAGGAATATCCGCTTTCAGGTTGATTAGAACCGTCGCACCAGAAGCAGCCATCTGCATCGCCGTTGCCAGTTCGTCGGCCCAGCCTGACGAATCAGATGTCACATCCTGCGGAACATCAATAATATAATCCGAATCCAGATCCGTAAGATTTGCATTATAGTAATCCTCATATGTATCCAGCGATGTTTCCGTCTCATCATCCGCCGCATAGGAGCTGAGCGTATTCACGGGAAGAAGCATCGTGACTGCCAAAGCCATGGCCAGGAGAATACAGAATGACCTTTTTATCCTTTCTATCATATTTCCTTCTTTCCTCATGTGCCGGAAAAACGGCGCAGGGAGGGCATATTGTCCCCCCTACGCCGCATCCGCTCCGGCTCATGATAATTATGTGCACTGTTATAACAGTGCGCCAATTTATATCAAAGTCGACGACGAGATAAGCTTGATCACGCAGATTATCAACCTTCTATCTCACTTATTTCGTCATCGTTGCCGGTATAAAATGATGCCGCATCGCCGCCAGAGAAGACGATTCCGGCTCTTTTCAATCCGGGCTGTTGCCCTGGTTTCTTATATCGGCTTAACTGTCCGAAATTCTGTCATCCGGGAGTGCAAACGTCTACGTGACGCTTTAGTCACTGAGAAACACATGTGCTCCGACATCCAGCACTCCCATCTGTCCGTATATTAATGCTCACACATCTCAGTTTTATTCATACGTGAATTCATAGATGGTGTTTTCAAATCCATCATCTTCCAGGAGTACTCCTGACGTTGTGCACGTATAATCGGCATTAATATCACGGTAGCTACCGCCAATGCCTACATCTTCATCAAGCGTCGACCAGTAATACGCCGAATCACTTGTGATTTCTCCAGCCTCCACCATGGCATCATATTTAGTCACGAGAGTGTTTTTATAATAGTAAATGCCGGCAAGGATCTGTGTCTCTATTGTAGTTGCACTATATCCGGAATCCGAGACAGAAAGGATCTGACAATCCTCCGGCCGATCTGCTTCTTCTAACATGTTCTGAACAATTTCATACATATCATCTGTATCCGAAACATGATAGAAATTCTCAATCCAATAATATAAATAATTTACAGGATTGAGACTGGAATCCTGATTATAATAGAAGAATCCGATATAAAACGGGATTCCCATCCCATTCTCGACCGTCTGCATCGTCATCCCGTAGACGCACTCCGGAAGATTATTCATCATGCGGATATCGGCATCTAACAAATCCTTATCATTAGGCACTGTCTCATCAGAATTGATAATCACACCAGTTGCATTCGTGTTTGCACCTGTTTTTTCCGACGGCGCATTCAGAATCTCAATCAGCTGATCCTCTGTCAGATAATACCCTGTCACTGATGTGGTGTTTCCTCTGTTATCCGTCTCTTCAATAGTAGTTGCCGGGATAGTTTCACCCGAAATTGTCTCACCGGCTGCCAGCAGGTCATAGATATCCGTAGCGATGCCGGACGCATACTGCGCGGCACGGTCAGAACCCTTCGTTATGAAATAGCCGTTGGCAGAATCATACTCTACATCATACGCATAATTCACTTTGGTCAATGTCGAATCGTCAAAACGTGAAAGGATATAATAGTACAGACCGCGGTCATACTTGTCATAGTTCACAGCGATCTCATACGGACTCTGGTCATAGCGGGTCGTCTTTGCCTCAACTGATTCATCTTCTTCTGCCTCTTCCACAGTTTCGTTCATCAGATTCTGAACCACGGAGCCAAGGTATACCAGTCCCGTACACATATCGAACTGATTGTACTCCAGACCAAGACCATCCGAACGGGTGCCGCTTGCCGCATACATGCCTTCGCTCGTGCCATAGCCAAGGAAGATTACTGGGTCATAATCAGCATTATACGTCGTCTTATAGTTTGTAAGCTCCGACGTATAGCCGTTGGAAGCCTGCGTACCGGAACCTCCAAGCAGGATATCCGGCTCATAATAGAATGCCGGATTGGTCGTCTTCGTGCCATAGCTTCCGATTGAAATAGCGACTGTACCGCTCGCCTGACCGGTCGGACCGGACTTGTTACTGTTCCACAGAAGCGTATACGGTGCCGCCGACCAGAGCGCATAGTCCGTCTGGTTATAGTCCCCGCCGCCGCTCTGGGTCTCATATAAGTTATAGAAGAAATTGTAGATATAGGGATCCGGATTGTCATTCAGGTCACTGCCAAAAATCCCCAGGTTCGCAGAATCCGTACCATAGCTGCCGTCGGTGGTACTGCCCGTGGAATTATAGATGCCTGCCCCATTGGTAGAAGCCACATCAATTCCCAGAAGAGACAGCGCCACTGTGTTTGCAGCCGCCGTAGCTCCTGATACGACACTATCATCTACCTCCAACGGATCAGACGGCGCCGTATAGTTCGAAGCCAGTGTGCTTCCCGACAGCACGTTCACGCTCAGGGCGGCGGTCAATACGCCAGCTGCCAGTTTCCTTAATTTAAAATAGTGTAAGTTCTTTTTCATATATTTACTTACCCCTTTCTGTTATTCCCAGCCACTATGGCTGCTTTTTTAGTATCTATAAAACCCCTTTTATTACTTATTCCGAGCATACTGAGCCCTGTAAGGAACTCAATCCATCAACTCCTTTCCTTTGAATTATTTATGCATACATGCCAAATGAGACATGATAACATACCATCAGCTTTCCTTTCCGGCAAGAATCGCATTCACTTGTGTGTCCGTCAGATCCGTACACCGGTAAAACGTGGCGTAATATTCCCGGATCTTCTCACTCACCTGATCCTCTGTGCAAGTTCCCTGAATCTTCCATGCGGCCCAGACAGCTTCCAGAATGCTCTCCGCGCTCCCTCCTGCCCAGTCGCCCAACCCGCTGGGATTGACATACACATCATAATCTCCCATTATGTGCGCATATATGGAAGTCGTCACACCACCACCCATCGTCAGTTTATATCCTTCTGAGATACCTACATAATACGAATACTTCGTATACATTCCACCATCCTGTGTCGAATTGCTAAAGTTCCTGTCCCGATTCCACGACTCCTGAATGGCCTGTGAATCCACAATGACAGCAGGATATTCCGAAAGCCCAAGGCCATAAAGCAGCGCGTTTGCGTAACCTTCCATTAATGAATTATCACCCTGGTTACCCTGATCCACACCATCCAATGTCAAACTTGCCCCAGCATATATCAAATCAAACTGATTGAGATACAGATACTCACGCGTACTGCCCCATATATACTGATTTGCACCGGCGCCATAGGCCACCCGGTAATTCTTACCATAACTGCCATAATTATTTACGATGCCGGCCATATCCCACATGTCATCCATCGGGCTGGACAGCAGCCGACTGGCGATGGCCATCCCGTATCTCGACTTAAACCCATATAAAGAAATAGTCAGCTGCGCCGTGCTGCCCCATTCCGAGACGAACAGCGTCCACTTCTGGGAATCATAGTCGCCGACCAGATCCTCCATCCCACTGCAGAAGGACACATACGCATCCCGCATCTCCGATGCCTGATCCGTGCCGAGCACGGCCGCCGCCGCGTTCACCGAGGACAGGATATCCTCATAGCTGTCGAACTGCAGCGCGGTACAGGAAATCCCGCGGGACGACAGCGCAGTCACATCCTCCTCATTGAGTGCGGTAGCATCCAGCAGGGCGGCCTGCGGAGTCTTCCCCTCCGCGATCAGCGCGTCCAGGCTGCCTGTATCCAGTGCACCTGCGCTGTCGCCGCTCCAGAGTATCTCGATATCCTCCAGCTCATCCGCCGGGAAATATTCAGCCATCGCCGTATAGGTCGCCTGGTCGGTCGCGTACAACGCGCCCTCCCCGCCGAGCATCTGTGTCAGGATCGCCGCCTCACCCGTGGCGATCACGGCGCCGCACGCCACGACCGGATTCTCATCCTCAGGCTCACTGCTGCTGCCGGTATCGGCCAGTTCGCTTCCGCCGCCGTCGCCATCCTGATCTTCACTATTGTTATCCTCCGCGGAACCGCCGTCCTCGATCTGCTCATCACCGCCGTCATTCTCCACGATCTTCAGATCCTCATCCGGTTCTTCCTCTTCTTCGTCATCATCGTTATCATCCGTATTGATACCGGCCTCATTCTTATCATTGGTCGAGCCGATCGACTCACCGACGACACCTTCCCCATCCCCGGAAGCGACGCCGCTGCTGCCCGAAGACTCGCTCGTATTGTCATTGCCCGCCAGGATCTCATCGGAATCCTCGGTGCTGCCCTCCGTGATCGAAGCACCGCCGGTCTCCTCCTCCGTCTTCTCTGCGTCCGTCTCAGCCAGCTGGGACTCACCCGCCTCGGCCGACTGCTCGACATATTCCGGCTCCGGCGCCTGCTCCTGTGTCTCCTCCGCGCTGTCGTCATACTGATCCTCGGCATAATCATAGTAACGCTCCTGCTCTGAATCATCCCGCTCATCCTGGGAGAAGATCTCCTCGTCCTCCTCCTCATTCTCCTCGTCATTGTCCATCTGCTGGACATCGTAGTCGATCTCATCCGTGTCATACCAGTAATGAGTCTCGACGAATGCCAGGCTCTCCTCGCAGGCTGTCAGCCCGAGCAGCATGCCCCCGGCCAGCAGTACAACAAGGAGCCGTTTGCCCCACAGCTTTATTTTCGGTTTCCTCTGAGATTTCATTTCTTCGATTACCTCCTGCTAATGACATTGTGATCTATGCTGAGAATGGTTTTGATTGCGAAGGGACGGTTCTGCCGGGCGGCCGCCGTTACAGAAGGATGCGGCCGCTCCCCGGGGCTTGTCTTTTGTATCGGATATAACTGTTGTGTACTAACTATCTGAATTTAAATTGTGTCTCTTCCCGATGTACCCGGCGAACCAATTGATGGATACTGTCCGCAATCCTGATCGGAACAGTATCTGCATACTATAAACAAAAACGACGGCAGCTCTGTATGATATGTGGCCGCGCTGCTGTCAGGGAACTGTCTGTCAGCCATCTTAGATTTGATGCACCCTCCGGGCAGGCGGTATCCGGTACTTTTCCCCACGAGATACGGGAACCGCCTGCGCTTTCGGATGCATGACGTAAGGATTTTGCCGTCCAGAGGGAAATGGGAAAGGAGAATGGCTCCGGCAGGGTGAACATAATACACATTATGTCAAAAAAGGAGCAGGGAAAAATGCCCGGCAGGATGTCTGAAACCGAAAAAAACGAAGATGTTCCATAAGGTTCAGACTCTGCTCTCATAGATAACGACTAAAATTTGATTACGTGGCGACTCATGCCGACAAATGCCATACTGCTACGTCTTATTTTCATGTAAAAATACAGCAAAAAAGTGCTTATGCATATAGTGCAATTAGATACATGATATCCGCATAAGCAAAAAACTGTGAACATATTGTGTATACACGATTATAAATGTAATATTAGAATTGTAGCCGTTTCATTTTGTCGTAAAAATCACGCACTGATTATGTAAACAGAGGGTTCAGGATGAACATAATGTGTATTATGTCATTTCCCGCGTTTCTACAGCACCAGCCCCAGTTGTTCGAGTTGCAGGGCATGTTCTTCCCCGCTTTCCAACAGATAAATGCGCGTCGTGTTGATCGACGAATGGCCCAGCAGGTCGGCCAGCTTTGAGATATCCTTATACATTTTATAATGCGTCCGCGCGAACAGATGCCGGAGGTTGTGGGGGAATACTTTTCCTGCCTCCACGCGGGACGCTTCCGCCAGTTTTTTCATCTTCAGCCACACCCAGCCGCGCGAAACGGGGTTCCCGGTGCGCGTAACAAAGACCGCGCCGGAGGTGATGTGGTTTTTCCGGACATAGTCGCGGAGCTTTAACGCCAGACTGTTGGAAATCAGGATGGTGCGGATTTTTCCTTTCAGTGAGACCACCGCTTTTTTCTGTTTGAGCGCCTCCACCGTGATATAGGCGAGCTCCGAGACGCGGATACCTAAAGCGCAGATCGTTTCCAGGAGCAGCGCCGTTTTTTCATCGCCCTGCTCCCGGGCGGTGCGGATCAGGTGCTCATACTCCTTCTCTTCCAGCACCCGGTCTTTTTCACAGAATGTCCGGCGCTGGACTTTTAAATAGGAAAGCTTCTCGAAAGCGTCCCAGCCCGGGGCACGCCCCGGTTCACGTTTCATGCAGATGAGGAAGCTGTTGACCGCGGCGAGGGCGGCGTTCGTGCTGGACGGAGCGAAGATGCCGGTCAGATGAGTTTTCCATTCCATGAGCAGCTCCGGCGTCAGCGGACGGCCGGAGAGCCACGACTGCAGGGAGCGCACGGTGCGGCTGTACTGGGAGATGGTGGCCGGGGCGCGGCCGGCGGATTTCAGGTGGGTGAGGAAGTTTTCGAGATGTGTGTCGGTGATGGCGGTGGCTTCTGTTTCGGTGAGTTTGGTTAAGATATTTTTCATGATGCGGATCCCCTTTCTTTTTTGATTCTGCGTATGAAAATATTTACAATTTATTTTGCAGAATCGGCGGGGGATTATGCAGAGGGAATTTGAAGATTTGGTGTTGCGATATCTGCATGAGGTTATGCGGGTGAGGTGCCAATGGTTGTTCGGGATTGTTTGGAGAATTCGAAACGCCGGGCTTTTGAACAGAAAAATCCCACCGGATAACTGTGATCCGATGGGATATGAAACTATCTCTGGTTAATACATGCTGCGACCTATAACCCAAACTCCCGCAACAACTCTTCCTGATAAGGCCTGTCTTTTGCCGCCCGGATAATATCATTGATCCGGCCAAGCTCAGATAATTTTAAATTCAATGTATTCGTCCTGTCCCGTTCTTCTTTGCGGCCTTCTGCACGACCTTCTTCGCGGCCTTCTTCAATCAACATCTGTCCTAATCTCGTCATTGCAACTCCCTTCCGCACTTCCTCCATGTCCAGATTTTCCAGAAACTTCTCAGCCATTGTGTAAATCACCGCCTCCAGCTTATCAATGCAGTCCTGATCATCAAAGCCATCTCTGGCCCGGCGAAGGATATCCAGGGATTCCAGAACCCGGTCTTTCTGCTCCATCTCCCCGCCCATCAGCGGTACGAGCGCAAGGGGAACCAGATCTTCCTTCGCCAGCTTTTCACCGGCTTCCGCTTTCAACCGCAGGTTCCGGATCATCAGGCCTGCATTTTTATTTTGCATGATAATGGGGCAGATCCGGTATGTATTGACACCCTCCGTATATGATGTCATCGGATTTTTAATCCTGCCGGAGAATAATACATAAGTGGTGACCTTAACCCCATGCTGATAGCTCAGGTTCGCCTCATAGGCCCGGAAACGTTTCAGATCTTCCATACCACCGTTGGTGCTCTGGAATTCAAAGTGTTTCCAGCTGCCATCCTCCATGACAAGGTTAAAGTCCTCAAAGGATTTACGGAGTTCTAACTGCACCGTCTCTGTCGGCGCCGCCCGGATGGCTTTCCCCGGTACCCCCAGATACGGGAGTAGTTCATCCGCGAAGAACTGCATCATGACTTTCAAAGCCGCATCCTCATGCTGTGATGTTTTGTTTTTCTTCTCCAAAAGCTGTCCTTTCCGCAATAGCAGAAAAAACATTTTTATATTCCCACTATAGCAGAAAAAAGATGTCGGGGCAATGGCTTCTGCTTTTTTATTTTTTATTTGATTGTAGATCATATTGTATATCTTTTTTGTTCAAGTTGAGATAATCGTCTGATACCGAATGGAATAACAAGAACCAAAAGAATCAAATCTGCCGTCTGAGGATCAGACAGCGATACTGTTGCTATCAGGAATATGCTGTTCTTCTGCCGTGGCCATCGCCTGATGATAAGATACCACGATCTTCTATCTGACGCAAGAAGATTTTTTCTTTTGTACAGACGTAACGAAAATCCCACCGGATAACTGTGATCCGATGGGACACAATATTTTTCTCTTGTCTACAAAAATGCATTCGCCAGCCGAATATCCTCCGGCGTCGTGATCTTGATATTCCGGTACGACCCCTCAAACAGCCGGATCGGACAGGACATCATCTGTTCCACTACCATAGCGTCATCCGTAATGCCTTCGAAATCTCCCTTTTCAAACAGACGGTCGTATGCCGTCCTGATCAGACGATAGGAGAATGCCTGCGGTGTCTGCATCTGCCAGACATATTTCCGTTCCGGTGTATCTTTCACAACACCCTGCCCGTCCACGATCCGGATCGTGTCCTTTGTCGGCATTCCGGCTGCGCATGCACCATATTCCTCCACACACTGTCTGGCGCGAATCAGAATGTCTTCGTCCGGGAAAGGACGCGCGCCGTCATGGATATAAATGTAATCACAGTCTTCCACTGCGCGGAGCGCACAATAGACCGAATCGTAACGCTCTTTCCCGCCTGGAATAATCTGCTTTACTTTCGAAAAACCGTATTTCTCAACGATTTCCTTCCTGCAATATGCATCCTGTCCCTCACCGGTCACAAGAACAACCTCATCCAGGAAGCTCTCCTCAAACGCACGGAGTGCATAGTAAATAACCGGCCGGTCAGCCAGAAGCAGAAATTGTTTCGGAACATCGCTGTGCATGCGGGATCCCTTTCCCGCAGCCAGAACGATCGCGGTGTGTTTCACTGTGCCACCTCCCAATCATCAACGGAATCAACGCTCGCCCAGCCTGAGATTCGGAACAGCATTCAGATCCCAGCCGTGACGCGTCCCTGCCAGATATTCATAGTAAGCCGCCACGCCGATCATGGCTGCGTTGTCGGTACAGAAAATCGGCGACGGATGATAAAAATCAATACCATGTTTTTCACAGGCTCCGCACATACTGCTGCGCAGTACGCTGTTGGAAGCAACGCCTCCGGCGATAGCCAGTTTGCGAAGTCCCGTTTCCTGTGCTGCGTGTATCGTATGCCCGACCAGGACATCTACGACTGCTTTCTGAAAAGATGCCGCGATATCCTCCGGCACGATTTCCAGATGCTTCATTTTACATCCGTTGATATAGTTCAGGACCGCGGATTTCACCCCGCTGAAGCTGAAATCATAAGGGTTGTCCCTGACTTTCGCCTGCGGAAACGTGATGGCTTCCGGGTTTCCGTTCCGGGATGCTTTCTCAATCTTCGGGCCTCCCGGGTATCCCAGTCCGATCGCCCGCGCCACTTTGTCAAACGCCTCGCCCGCCGCATCATCCCGGGTTCTGCCGAGAATCTCGTATTTCCCGTAATCCAGAACCTTCACCAGATGGGTATGTCCGCCGGAAACCACGAGACATAAAAACGGCGGCTCCAGATCTTTATTTTCTATATAATTCGCGCTGATATGTCCTTCAATATGATGAACACCGATCAGCGGCAGTTTCTTCGCGTAGCAGATTGCCTTCGCCTCGGCCACACCGACCAGAAGAGCCCCTACCAGACCGGGGCCATAGGTTACGCCAACGGCCGTGATGTCATCCAGTCCGACGCCGGCCTCTGACAGTGCTGACTCAATCACCTGATTGATTTTTTCAATATGTTTTCTGGAAGCGATCTCCGGCACGACTCCGCCATATAACGTGTGCAGCGCGATCTGGGAGGAAATCACATTGGATAACACCTCTCTGCCGTTTTTCACAACCGCAGCCGCCGTCTCATCGCACGAGCTTTCAATCGCCAGAATCAATATGTCTTTTTCCGCCATGTTGTATCTCCGATTTCCGTAATATATATGTCTGTTGACAACACTTTCAAAGGAAGTCCAGTTCCACCGAACGGCCGTCCGTACCGGGGGAAGCATTCGCAAAAATCTTATGAACATCCTTCATATAGTTTTCCGCGTGAACCAGGGATGGGCTGAAATGTGTCAGCCACATCTCGGAAACCTCCGCACGGGCTGCCAGGGATGCCGCCTCATAAAAGGTCATGTGCTTATACTGACGGGCCTTTGCCTCCTTATCCTTCTCCGCATACATGCCCTCGCAGATAAACAGATCAGCATGCTTCGCAGCTTCGGCAATCAGCGGAACAGGACGGGTATCCGTGCAATAGGTCACCTTGATTCCGCGCCGGGGCGGTCCCAATACCATATCCGGCGTAAAGGTTCTCCCCGACTCCTCCACGGTCTCTCCATGCTGCAGACGGTTCCAGAATTTCTGCGGGATATCCGCCGCCGTAGCGCGCTCCACATCGAATTTGCCCTGTCGCTCAATCTCCAGTGTATATCCGTAGCAGATGACATTATGCTGTACGCGGAACGCCGTGATTTTATATCCGTGTACCCGAATGGTTTCTTCTTTCTGAGACAGTTCATGAAAACAAATCGGAAAAGGCAACTCCGGCGCGATCGTCCGCAGCGCATTTACCACGCGTTCCAAGCCCTTCGGTCCGATCATGAGCAGCGGCTCGGTACGTTCTGCATTCCCCATCGTCAGCAGAAGCCCCGGCAGTCCGCTGATATGATCCGCATGATAATGGGTAAAGCAGATCACATCAATGGGATGAAAGCTCCATCCCTTCTCCTTGACGGCAACCTGTGTGCCCTCGCCGCAGTCTATTAAAAGATTGTGTCCGTTATACCGGGTCATCAATGCTGTCAGTTTCCGGTACGGCAATGGCATCATCCCTCCGGTACCCAGCAGGCATACATCTAACATTACATAATTCCGTCCTTTCCATTTCTTTCATATCCGGCAATCTGAAGCATGCATCCTCCATGCTAACATTCAAATATTTCTGTTTCTTCGATTTCATCCGGTGCGATTCGAAACTCCCTCATCCACCGGTCCATACAATCCTCACAGATATCCGCAGACTGAATCACACCGTCTTTCCGGGAAAAATATCCCCACGTCTTTTCCATATGAAAATAATCTTCCATCCGGCATCCTGTCCCGGTCAGAATCACTTTCCCGCAGCAATTGCAATAAATACAATCTTTATTTCTCATTCTGTTACTCCTGTGTATGGACTGTACGGCACATCAGCAGCGCATCCTCGGTCGGCCTCCGGTAAAAATTCTTCCGTCTCCCGCACAGTTCAAACCCGAACCGCTCATAGAGACGGACTGCCGCCGTATTTGACACGCGCACTTCCAGAAAAATCCGTTCTGCTGCGCATTCCCCGGCCTGTTTTAATAATTCTGTCAGCAAAGCGGCCGCCACGCCCTGCCGCCTGTATTCCTCCGTCACCGCTACATTGGTGATCTCACCCTCATCTCCGGCGATATACAGTCCGCAATATGCGATGATCACACCATCCAATCTGCCGGCTGTCAGAAATATATTACTGTTTTGTGCCAGGGCATCCGCAAAACCATTTTCACTCCACGGTTCAGAAAAAATCTCCCGTTCGAGCGAAGCGACGGCCGGGATGTCCTCCGGCTGCATATTCCTGATCAAATATCCCTCAGTCTGCCTCATTCCGATTCCTTCTGAATTTGTCCGATTCGCTGCCTGCGCTCCCGTTCCGCCTGGGACATGCGCAGATAATCCGGACAATGCTCAGCGGCGGATTCCAGCTTTCCTTCTTTTGCATACTGCATGCCGAGATAAGCTACCGCGCCTGCCCGCTGACGGTTCATATGGGCCGGAGCAAAGGAAAACGGGACACGGCAGTTTTCTTCTATATATAATGAAAAAACCGGCACGCCGTCCCCGAGAAAGACAACCGGCTGCCCGCCCCGATTCACTTCCCCGATGATCTCATCAATTTCCACCGCGCACTGGGGTTTCATAACCTCCAGCCGCTGATCCGCAAAACGGTAGAGCCCCGTATAAGTCTGATTCCTTCTGGCGTCCATGAGCGGACAGATCAGATCACGGCTTCCCCAGAGATTGCATGCAAGAGCGTCTACGGTAGGCACATGAATCAGCGGCTTGTCCAGTGCAAGACCCAGACCCTTCGCGGTCGCTGATCCGATACGCAGGCCGGTAAAGGAACCCGGTCCGGCCGATACCGCAATGGCATCCAGACTGTCCAGATCCAGTTCAATCATTTTAGCCAGCTCATCCAGCATCGGCAGCAATGTCTGTGAATGAGTTTTTTTATAATTAACCGTATATTCTCCGATCAGATTGTCATCCTCGACCACTGCGAGTCCGGCAACCAGTCCGGAGCTTTCCATCGCCAGGATTTTCATGAATGATGTGCCTCCTCTATACTTATTCTGCGGTAGTCAAATCCTTTTGCCAGGTCTTTCTCGATAAGGATACTCCGCCGACGCTCCGGCAATATGTCTTCGATAAGGTTCGCCCACTCAATTATCGTCACGCCATTTCCGTAAAAATAGTCCTCATAACCGATCTCTTCCATCTCCTCAACATCACCAATGCGGTATACATCAAAATGATAGAAAGGCAGCCGTCCCTCATCATACACCTGCACGATCGTAAACGTCGGGCTGTTCACCGGTTCCGCAATGCCCAGACCGGCCGCAAACCCCTGTGTGAAAACCGTCTTTCCTACGCCCAGATCTCCGTTCAATGTATATACCTCCCCGGGTCCGGCATGCTCGCCGATTGATTTCCCCAGCGCAAAGGTTTCTTCCGATGAAAATGTCTCTGCCTGCATGGCAAACTCATCCTTCCTTCTTTTCGTCTGTTTTTCAAAAGTGATTGTAGTACACTTTTTTATTTTTTGCAATGTCAACCTGTTTTCCGAATCATAAAATTTTGATTGGGCTCAGCTGCCCGTATTGACATTTCATGTCCAGATGATACAATACTCATCATAAAAGAATCGAGGTGCACCAAATGTACAACCCAAATGAAAACCGCTTCGGCGACCCGGAAGACCAGTTCAACCGGCCGCAGCGAAAATCCTCCCCTATGGCATCAGCCGCCATTGCATGCGCAATCATCGGCATTATCACCACATTGACCGGCTTCTTTGCCATCCTGTTCGGCTCACTGGCGATTCTGTTTGCGGTGCTCTCCAAAGGATCCAAACCAAAGCCGGAACGCACGGCCAGATATGCCTTTATCGTCGGTCTGATCGCCGTGCTGATCAGTGTCGTTATCATCATCGGAAGCTTCGCGACGATCATCCGGACATACGGCAGTCTGGAAAACTATTATAATACGTACCTCTATACGATCGAACAATATTACGGCATAGATCTCGATACCGGCGATCTCTTGTAAGTATGAAACGGAGTTCTGTTTATGAATAAAAAAAATGCACTGCTGAAAGCATCCGCCAGAGAGAACCTGCTCGGCCATTACGGCACTGTAATCGCCGCCCTGTTCCTGTCTGCGCTGATTATTCTTCTTTTAAATATACCATTCGATAACATGCTGCGGCAGGGTTTCGCCTTTAGCGTGATGCCCCGCATGGTCATGGGCATACTCGGTATTGTAATCGTATCACTGATCGCGGTTTTATTTGAATCCGGCATCCTGCGCATTCATCTGCTGCTTGCCCGCGGGCAGGACACCCGTCTGAAGGATATCCTTTATCCGTTTCAGAACCGGCCCGACAGATATTTCGGCTACGGTGTGGCGGTCATGATTGTTTCCATCATCTGCCAGCTGCCTGGATCCGTCTGTCTCATTCCCGTTATTTCCGGAACGGCTGAGCTCAGTTCCCCCGGCATCATCGGCTGGACGGTTCTGGCCATAGCTCTCTATGCGATCGGAGCCATTGTACTGATTATCCTCATGCTCTCCTGGTCGATGACTGTTTTTATCCTGCTTGAAGACCCGGAGATCCGTGTCACAGACGCAATCCGTTCGAGCAGCCGCATGATGAAGGGCAGCAGAGGACGGTTATTCCTGCTTTATCTCTCCTTTATCGCATGGATCCTGTTCGGGATCCTGTCCTTTCTGATCGGACTCCTCTGGATCATTCCGTATATGACGCAGAGTCAGACCTGCTTCTATCTGGACTTGCTGGTGAAAGAAACTCATCATGCTGATAACATATCATAATCATGATACTGTATATTAAAAGAAAAAAGGGCGATGGTGATTTCCAACATCGTCCTTTCTGTTTCTCTGACCGGAATCTGTTCACGGTCCGTCCGGTTTATTCAAAAAAGATACTGTACTACTTCACGCGAATGCACTGCAGGATATCACCCATCTGCTCTGCTGCCTGCTCGTACGCATATCCATCCATCTCTCCGGTAACAAAGGCTGTCTCACCCGTGACGCCCTCCGCTTCTACCACAGTTACCATACCGAAAGCTTTTTCAATTGCTGCCGGCTGTGCCGTTGTACGAACAAAATACCGGCCGGTCAGCTGTCTGTAATCGACAAGCTCCAGCTTCTCCGGTCTCCACTCCAGCGGAATATGCTCGTCCTTGTGCCGCACGATATCGATCACGTCTGCCACGACTGCACTGGCCGTCGGAAGCTTGCCTGCGCCGCTGCCGTAAAACATGGCGTCGCCCAGCATATTGCCCCGGACAAACACGGCATTGAATACACCGTTGACACCGTAGAGCGGGCTGCTGTCATCCAGCATATACGGCGCCACCATCGCGCAATAGCTGTCTCCGGTCTTGTAGCTGGAGCCGAGAAGCCGGATCCGTCTGCCCATCGCTTTTGCGTATTTAAAATCTGTCGCCGTAATTTTCGTGATACCCTCGGTATGGATATCCTCAAAATCAATCTGCCGACCGCAGACGAGTGATGTCAGTATGGCGATCTTCCGGCAGGCGTCATGTCCTTCAATATCAGCTGTGGGATCTGCCTCTGCAAAACCCTTCTGCTGGGCATCCTTCAGCACATCATCGAAATCCGAACCCTCATCAGCCATCTTTGTCATCATGTAATTCGTCGTTCCGTTCAGAATGCCGGAAATCTCCTCAATCACATCCGCCGTCAGGCAGCAGTTCAACGGCCGTATGATCGGAATACCGCCTCCCACGCTCGCGCCGAACAGACAGTTGACACTCTTCTCCTGTGCCATGGCAATAAGCTCCGCACCATGTTTCGCAATCAGCGCTTTGTTCGAGGTGGCAAAATGCCGGCCCGCGAGGATCGCTTTCTTCGCGAATGTAAACGCAGGCTCCACACCGCCCATCGCTTCCACGACCACGGATATCTCCGGATCCTGACAAATCTCCTCATAATCATGAACAATCCGATCCGCATAGGGATCCTCCGGGAAATCACGGAGATCCAGAATATATTTTACCTCGATCTCCTCACCGGCTCTCCTCGTGATAACGTCCCTGTTTTTCTCTAATACTTCTACGACACCGGAACCGATCGTGCCGTATCCTAAAACTGCAATCTTAACCATCGCTTACTCCCTCGCCAGTATTTTTAAGTAGTGAATCCCCGGTCTCTGCTCGATCGTCTCAACCATCTGGGATATGTCCCCGGTATCGTTTAAGACCTCCACGCTCAATGTCAACGAGGCAACCCCATTGACGGGAATACTCTGGTGAATCGTCAGAATATTCGCGTGATAATCCGCAACGATATGCAGCACTTCGGACAAAAGT
>Ga0192243_10340_pt1 | contig 18244 bp, 23 predicted proteins | sample Koala_Koa27_K3_FD_131233 | JGI IMG/M metagenome (GOLD analysis project Ga0192243, IMG submission 131233) | Enriched cells from koala feces incubated with labeled cellulose particles, San Francisco Zoo, California, United States - Koala_Koa2-7_K3 ... | reverse complement strand
TCTGGGTATCGGATGTAAAAAAGGAAAATCCTGTCAGGAAATCCTGGATTTTGTGCTTTGTCTGCTCAGAGACTATTGTATTTCTCTGAAAAGTGTTTGCGGACTGGCTTCCATAGACCGAAAAGCGGAGGAACCCGGACTGTGTCGTCTGGCGGCGGAATGGGGTGTCCCGTTTGAAACTTTTTCCGCGCAAACGCTGAGGGAGGTGCCGGGAACATACCAGTCCTCTTCATTTGTGTATGAAATGACCGGGGTAGATAATGTCTGCGAGCGGGCTGCGATGGCTTTTCTGTCGGAGGAGGAGAGAAAAAACGCGCATTTTCTTTGCGGAAAGACTGCAGGAAACGGAATCACGGCAGCATTGCTGGAGAAAGACTGGGAGGTTTTTTTTGAATAAGGTTTTTGTGGTTGGCATCGGACCGGGGGAATATGAGCAGATGACGATACGTGCGGCGAAGGTTCTGCAATGCTGTGACGTGATCGTCGGTTATACGGTATATATAGATCTGGTGCGGGAGCATTTTGCGGATAAAAAGTTTTTATCAACGCCTCCCTCTTTACAGCTTTATCAACCAGACCCTCCTCTGCCGTAAGTATCAGTTCCGGCGGAAGTTCTCCCCGGATACGCCCCTCACAATAAAACGGCACCTTCTCCCCGTTCACAATCCGTGAAGCTATTCTTTTGGCCGCCCGCAGATCCGTGATATACAGATCATTTTTCTGTGCCCAAACATCGATGGCTATCTTGCCGCCGACATCGGAAGCCGTGGTAATCACCGGATCAGCACCCAGCTTTTCCGCCAGATATACCGTCAGCGCATTGCCGCCTCCGAGGTGTCCGGACAACAGGGAAATGATGTGACGTCCGCCCTCATCCGCCGCGAGCACCGCAGGATCTTCTGTCTTAGAACATAAAAAAGGCGCGATCGTACGCACCGCGATCCCGGCCGCACCGATAAAAATGACGGCTGCCGATTTCGGAAAAATGTCCGCGCACCAGCTGTGCAGACTCTCTGAGAGAAATACAGACTCCGGATACTGTCTTTGATTCTGTCTGTTCTTTGTATACAAAACAATGTTTGTTTCACAAACAGAAATCTGTTCCCCGCCGGATTCAAAATCTCCCGTTTTCCGCCGTACGGTTTTCATCCGGCTATCCGGCCATGTACATCCTTCTGTCAGCAAAGCTTCTCTCATCCGTTTTGCGAGACGATATCCCTGTTCCGTAAACGATATAATGGAAATCTGTTCTTTCATCATCTGCCATCTGTCCTTCGGTAAAAAGTATCGACCTGCGACAATTTGCGCGCGAGCACTTTTAAGCCTCCGCATCCCTGAATTCCGTCGAGAATGCCGGGTGATAAAGCAGGGATCGCTGATAACGGCTGTGCGTCACGGCGTCCCCAATGATGATCAGTGCTGTCTTTTCAATGCCGTGCTTCCGTGCCTCCCGTTCCAGCGTCCCGACCGTACAGATCACTGTTTTTTCCTCCGGCCAGGTCGCCTTATAAACAATCGCTGCCGGCGTGTCCGCAGAATAACCGCCGGCTATCAGCTGTGCGCTCAGCTCTTTTAACAATCCGGCGCTCAAAAATACCACCATTGTCGCCTGATGCGCCGCAAAAGACGCGATGCTCTCCCGATCCGGCACCGGCGTTCTGCCCGCAGCGCGCGTGATAATGACACTCTGGGACACATCCGGAAGAGTATATTCCAGATTCAAAGCCGCCGCGGCTCCGCAGAAGGAACTGACGCCGGGGCAGCTCTCATACGCAATCCCCATCTCATCCAACGCGTCCATCTGCTCCCGGACGGCGCCGTAGATACAGGGATCTCCGGTGTGCAGCCGGACGGTCATTTTATCTTCTCTGTCCGCCTGCTTCATCACCGCAAGCACTTCCTCCAGCGTCATCTTCGCACTGTTGTAAACTCTACTGTCCGATTTTCTCTCTTCCAGAAGAACCGGATTCACCAGAGATCCGGCATAAATGATCACATCCGCCGTCCGGAGCAGGCGCTGCCCTCTTACGGTAATCAGATCCGGTGCGCCGCTGCCGGCGCCGACAAAATATATCATATGCCGCCTCCTGTATATATCTGCTTCTCATGCACCCGCAAGGCTTCCAATAATTCCGGTACAGCCCTCGTCCGCCCCAGTTCGCCGTACACATTGGAAAAAACGATGGCTCCGATCTTCATACGGTTCTGAGCCCGGCGATGCAGATGCTCATCAATTTTTTCCATCAGAATATTCAGTGTCTGCTCCCTGCAATCCGTTTCACTGATCACACGAAGCCCATCTTCCGTCGTGGAGGCGTTCAGAATCTGCCGCGCATGATCTGCGTCGATTCCCGCCCGCAGCGCGCAGGCCGCAAGGAGTTCCATCCGCGCATCCGCCTCGCGGGAATGCGTGTTCATGATTCCCCCGGCAACCTTTACAAATTTTCCTATATGAGCCACAAAAAGAATGCCGGCGAGTTCCAGATTCACCGCGATATCAATCGTCTGTCCGATATAGTTGCTGCACTTTAAGACTTCCTCCGACGCAAAAGGAAAATGATCCGCCAGATACAACGCTCCGTAATTGCCCGGCGAAACGACCAGATACTTTTGAGATGCAGCCTTCTGCCGCATCTCAACCTCAAGCGCCGATACCAATGCCTGTTCACTCATGGGTTCCACAATACCGCTGGTGCCAAGGATAGAAATCCCGTCCCGGATCCCCAGCTTCGGGTTAAAAGTCCGTTCCGCCAGTTCGCACCCACCCGGCGCCGATATGGTCACTTCAATCCCGTCAGTATAGCCGTATTCCCTGCAGATTCTCTGCACTTCCGATATGATCATACAACGCGGCACCCGGTTGATGGCGGGAGCGCCGACCTTCTGCTCCAGACCGGGGAGTGTAACCGTGCCGATGCCCTCACCGCCCAGAATGCTGACAGCCGCCGAACGAACCTCTGCGCAGTCGGCACTTTCCGTCTTCACATCTGTGATTTCCGCATTCCATCCGTACCGCTTCATCTGCGCCGCACATTCCTCCCGACTGCAGATTCGGACCCGGACATAGATCAGCAGTCCGTCCGTCACATCCGGATCGTCTCCCGCGTCCTTGCGAATCGCGCAGCTCACCGTGCCGGCTTCCCATCTCACATCCAGCGGTTCCAGAAACAATTCGATTCCCTTCGGAGTCGTCAAGCGCACCATATCTGCCGATTTGCGGGAAAACAGCATGCGGACTGCTGCCTGCGCGGCCGCCGCAGCACAGCTCCCGGTAGTATATCCAAAACGCAATTTTTTACTATCTTTTATGATAAAATACTCTTCCAGCCCGTTTTTCATGACTCTGCCCATCTGTCTGTCTATTCACGACACTTTCATAATGTTCTCATCAAGAAACGGAAGGATTTTCTCCAATGAGGGATTTTCCTGCTCCGGCATCCATGCGGCAATAATATCCACCTGATCCTTTGACATCCCGATCGGTATCGTAACAATCTTCCCCCGGGATGCCGCCGGAATCGCCATGTAAGCCGGGAGAATCGTAACGCCCAGATTGGCGGAGATCATAAACATGATTGTCTCCACATCCTCGATATGATCCGCCACGTTCGGCTGAAGGCCGCTCTGTATAAAGCTCTCAATAATATCCAGATCTTCGCCGATCTCGCTGCCCGGCGTCGCCGCCAGAATCAGCGGTTCATCCTTCAGATCTTTCCAGGTAAGAAACTGATTCTGTGCCAGGACATGATTTCGCGGCAAAATCGTAACATAATGATCCCGCATAACCGTCCGGAAACAGATGCCGGCGTAATATTTTTCCTGAAACATCGGCATCAGCGCCAGATCCAATTCTCCCTCTTTTAGCTGGCGCAGCAACACGGAAGGGCTCAGATTTTTAAACCGCATGACAATATTCGGATATTTCCGGTTAAATGCCTGGATCCGGTCTGAAATCTTCGTGTTCCCGATTCCAATCGTAAAACCGATGTTCAGGGAGCCGACAAAACCGCTGGAAGCTTCTCTCGTCCGCTGTATGGCGGCGTCCATACGGTTCATAATGCCCATCGCCTCACTCTGGAAAACTTTACCCGCCGGCGTCAGCTCCACCTTACGTCTGGTACGGGCAAACAGCTGCACGCCGAGTTGTTCTTCCAGCACCCTGATCTGCTGTGTAACGGCTGTCTGTGAGACATACAGGGACTCAGCCGCTTTTGTAAAATTCAATTCCCGCGCTACCGCGAGAAAATATTCCAGCTGCCTGCGATTCATGATTCCTCCGTGTTATATTTCACACTTCCTGTAATGCCGCCGATTGCTCCGCGCTTATGCATCCCTGCTTTTATCATTATACTTTACATACCCCGGATGTCTGCCCGGCATTTTATATCCGTTCACGCGCAGATCCAGAAGCTCATCGATCTGTTCCCGATCCATATCCGGCGCACCGCCGAGCAGATGGATATACAGCGACGTCTTCGCATACATCTCCAGAGACTCCATCCGGAAATAAGCTCTGGTCAATGTTTCTCCCACGGTCAGTGCTCCGTGATGTGCTAACAGAACCGCATCGTGCTCCTGCAGAAACGGTGCGATGGAATCCGGCACCTGATCCGTGGACGGTTTGGCATAGGGCGCTATCGGAACCGCGCCGAGGTTTACGATATTTTCCGCCGTGTTATATCCGTCCAGTGCCCGTCCCATAGAAGCGTAACTGGTCGCGATGGGCGGGTGCGCATGCACAACGGCAAAGACATCCGGCCGCTCCGTATAACAGTGAAAATGCATCTTCATCTCCGAAGATGGATGATATCCCTCCGCAGCCGAAATCACACTCCCGTCCGCAGATACATGAACCAGAATCTCCGGAGTCATTGCACTCTTGCTGACGCCGGACGGTGTACACAAAACCGTACCATCCGCCAGCTTCACGGATACATTTCCGTCATTTGCCGCCACGATACCGCGCTGCCAGAGCTTATGGCAGACATCACAGATCTCCTCACGCTCTTTTATATATGATAATTTCATGCCTGTCTCTCCATTTTTCAAACTCTTTTCGCATACATCCTGTTTATTTCACAACAGCCGTCAACATCATACAGCGGAACCGGTATGAACATCCTGTCTGTCACGAAAACAAATATATTCATTTTCATAATTTCCCCACCAGGACGTCCGCGCCCGGCCGTCCGGATCCGGCTGCACAAAATAAATCGTAGAAAACAGCATCTCTTCGGCATTCAGCTTTACAATGATTTTCAGCAGTTTATCACTCAGAGGAAAAATGATCTCCTCCTCCGCCTCATCCGAAGCCGGAGCGATCAATTCCAGATACGAACGCTCCTCCTCGTCCAACAGTTCATCCACCATCTCTCTGGCATCCGGATCCAGACGAAAATAATAAAAATCCGCGAACGCATTCTCCGCCCCGTATTCTTTTTTCAGACTCTTAAAATGAGCGAGAGCCTTTTTGTCATCCATCACCAGCCTGACATCCGCGTACTGCTTCAGTCCGGTTGTGATCTTTTCAAACCAGATTGCACCCTTGTCTGTCAGCTGTCCTGCCGTCATTTGCTTTCTCCGAATTTAAACGTATCCTTTAAGCCCATCCAGAGCTGATCCTTGTCACTTAAATTCAGCGGCGTGCCGTCGCTGAGACTGTACCCCGCAGCGGACGCAGATCCGGAATATGCTCCGGTCAGCTCCGGCCACACGATCCCGATCTCAGGATCATTCCATGCAAGTCCGCCCTCATCTCCCGGATGATAAAAATCCGTACATTTATAACAGAACTCTGCCAATTCGGACAAAACCAGGAATCCGTGCGCGAATCCCTCCGGGATATAAAACATCTTTTTATTCTCTTCCGTGAGTTCTACACCGAACCATTTGCCGTAGGTATCGCTGTCGCTGCGCAGATCAACCGCCACATCAAAAACAGAACCCTTCACCACGCGGACCAGTTTTCCCTGCGGATATTCCTTCTGGAAATGAAGACCGCGCAGAACGCCTTTTGCGGAGCTCGACTGATTATCCTGCACAAATACCATGTCCAGGCCTTCTTCTTCCATATCTCTCTGGTTATAAGTTTCCATAAAATAGCCGCGGGCATCGCCGTGAACAGTGGGTTCAATCACACACAGTCCGGGAATGCCTCCCGCATTCTTTGTCACTTTTATCTGGGACATTTGATTCTCCTTTACATTGTCTGCAGAAAACGATGCAGCGCATCCTTCCAGTCCGGAAGCGGCGTAAATCCGTTTTCCTCCAGTTTTGATTTGTCCAGACGGCTGTTAAAAGGACGTGCCGCCTTTGATATACCATATTCCGCTGTCGTCACCGGTGTCACCGTAAGACTGTCTCTGCCGTACGCTTCATGCCCGAGCTCCGCTGCCTGACGGAAAATCTCAACGGTGAAATCGTACCAGCTGATGTAGCCTCCCTCGTTGGTCGCATGATAATAACCGTATTTTTCGGTCTCAATCATATCAACCAGCAGTCTGGCCAGATCCAGCGTATAAGTCGGTGTGCCGATCTGATCGCTGACAACTTTCAGCTGATCATGTGTTTTTCCGACATTCAGCATTGTTTTTATAAAATTTTTGCCGTTCACACCGAACACCCAGGCGATGCGGACAATAAAAAACTTCTCCAGTGCGTCCGCCACCGCAAGTTCACCCTCCAGCTTCGTCTGTCCGTAGACATTCAGCGGCTTGTAATCCTTACAGTCAGGCTTCCACGGTTCCGTACCCTGACCGTCAAATACATAATCGGTGCTGATATAGACCATCTTACAGTCCAGTTTTTTGCAGACCTGCGCGATGTTTCGCGTCCCGCCCGCATTGATTGCCCTGACCTTGTCAATCTTATCCTCATCCTCCGCCGCATCGACCGCTGTCCATGCCGCGCAGTGAACCACAACGTCCGGCCGGATCTCTGAGATTATCCGATCCACCATATCGGCGTCCGTAATATCCATCGGAACGTAAGGCATCCGCGTCACCGCCGTACCGTCATCCGCACCGCTGTATGCCGACGCGAGGTCTGTGCCAATACCCTCATAACCGCGCAGGTGGAGTTCATTCATCACGTCATGACCCAACTGTCCGGCCACTCCGGTTACAAATACTTTCATTCACCTTTCCTCCTGTTTGAAATAAAATACCGCTTGCGAAGCGTTTCAGTTTTTTATCTCTTACCGGTTTGCGTACATTTTTTCATAATAATTCTGATATTCACCGGAAATAATAGTCTCCCACCATTCCCTGTTGTCCAGATACCATCGAATCGTCTTTTTGATGCCGTCTGCAAACTTTGTCTCCGGGAGCCAGCCCAGCTCATTATGAATCTTGGTCGGATCGATCGCATAGCGCATATCATGACCCTTGCGGTCAGTCACATAGGTAATCAAACTCTCCGGCTTGCCCAGCTCTTTACAGATCATCTTCACGATATCAATATTTCTCATCTCATTATGGCCGCCGATGTTGTAAACCTCCCCCACACGGCCGTTGTGAATAATGAGATCGATCGCCTTGCAGTGATCCTCCACATACAGCCAGTCGCGGACATTCTCACCCTTGCCGTACACCGGAAGCGGCTTGTCATTCAGCGCGTTGGCAATCATCAGCGGAATCAGTTTCTCCGGGAAATGATACGGTCCGTAATTATTCGAGCAGCGGCTGATCGTCACGGGCAAACCATAGGTTCTGTGATAAGCCAGAACAAGCAGGTCAGCGCCCGCTTTCGATGAGCTGTAGGGACTGCTCGTATGGATCGGTGTCTCCTCCGTGAAAAACAGGTCGGGTCTGTCCAGCGGCAGATCCCCGTATACCTCATCGGTAGAAACCTGATGATAACGGACAATGCCGTATTTGCGGCAGGCATCCATCAATACCGCCGTTCCTTTGATATTCGTGTCAAGAAAGATCTCCGGATTCTCAATCGAACGGTCAACATGGCTCTCCGCCGCAAAATTGACCACCATATCCGGATGCTCCTCCTCGAACAGCCGGTATACCGCTTCACGATCCGTGATGCTCTCCTTAACAAAACGGAAATTCGGGTTGTCCATCACAGGCTCCAGCGTGGACAGATTACCCGCGTAAGTCAGACAGTCCAGACATACGATACGATAATCCGGATATTTATTCAGCATATGGAAGACAAAATTGCTTCCGATAAATCCGGCTCCGCCGGTCACGATTATTGTCATTTTCTTCTCTCTCCTTAATCAAATACTATTGGGGGGCAAAAGCCTTGACTGATGACCTTTTGACCCCTATGATACCTACGGATTGTTCCGCACTTTGTGCAGCTCTGCATAAGTTCGATAACGAAAATCAAAGATTTTCTATCTCACTTATCCCACAATCCTCAAAACACTCGAAATCCGCTCATTTTAGCCTAAAACCGGCTAAAATGGCTACTTTCTCGTGTTTTGGTGGGTCCCAAAGTCATGAATCGGACCGCAAGCGCTCCATTCATGACCTTTTGACCCTGGTATCATCAATATAAGCCGTCCTGATACTTTCCGTCAAGAACGTCTTTCAGGTACTGGCCGTACTGGTTTTTCTTCAAAAGATCATAAACTTTTAAGACATCCTCTCTGGAAATCCAGCCGTTTAAGTAAGCAATTTCCTCCAGGCAGGCAATCTTACGGTGCTGATGCTGCTCCACAGTCTTCACAAAAGTAGTGGCATCCACAAGACTCTCATGCGTACCGGTATCCAGCCAGGTGAAGCCCTGACCGAGCAGTTCTACATTCAGGGCACCATTTTCGAGATAAATCCGGTTCAGATCGGTTATTTCCAGTTCACCTCTGGCGCTGGGTTTCAGGTTCTTCGCGTACTCAATAACCCTGTTGTCATAGAAATAGAGGCCGGTTACACAATAATTGCTCTTCGGATGCTCCGGTTTCTCCTCAATGGAAATCGCTTTGCCATTATGATCAAACTCTACAATACCGAAACGCTCCGGGTCATCCACATAATAACCGAACACAGTAGCTCCCTTCCCGGACTCCGCGTTCTCTACCGCTGCTTTCAACCTCTTTTTCAATCCGTGTCCCGCGAAGATATTGTCCCCGAGTACCATGGCCGCCGTGTCGTCTCCGACAAAATCGGCGCCGATGATAAATGCCTGCGCCAGTCCGTCCGGACTCGGCTGTACTGCGTAGGAAAGATGAACGCCGAAATGGCTCCCGTCCCCCAGCAGTTCCTCAAAGCGCGGCGTGTCCTGCGGTGTGGAAATGATCAGAATGTCCCGGATGCCCGCGTTCATCAGAACCGACATCGGATAATAGATCATCGGCTTGTCATAAATCGGAAGCAGCTGCTTCGACGTCACCATTGTTAATGGATAAAGCCGTGTACCTGAACCGCCTGCCAGAATGATTCCTTTCATGAAAAAGCTCCTTTCTTTTGCAATCTGTATTTGTATCATACTATGATTCAAGCGACAAAAGGGTATGATACTACGGATTGCTCCGCACTGCGTGCTCCCGCAATCCTAAAAACATTCGGAATCCGCTAAATTTGACCAAAAAATGGTCAAATTTGCTACTTCCTCATGTTTTTGCGGTCCCCAAAGTCAGAAATACGGATGCAAGCATCCGATTTCTGACCTTTTGTCCCTTGTATCATACTATATAGGGTGACGTCACGTCACCTTCAAGTCTTTTTATGATATTTAAGGAAAATTTTACTATTATAGTGTCATGCCGCATCACAGCTACGGATGGCATCTGCCGCAGGGATCATAGCCTTCCCGTATCAGTGTATCCCGGCTTTCCGTAACGATCTCCTTGTTAGCATCATTCATCTGGGAAACACTGGAACAGTCCGGATAGTGAAACTTCATCGTATTGGTATTCAGCACATATTCCTGCGGCTCGGAGTCCTCCCCGGCGGACGCCGTACTGAAATAAACAGTATCTGAAGAAGACGATTCTGATCCGGTCTCCGCAGATGACAGTTCTGAACCAGCCAGCCAGTTATCGGCGCTGTCAACATTAAACCGGCAATCCGTTCCGTCTGTACAGCATATAATCTCTCCCTGCACATCCGTACGATATAACTCCGCACCGGACGATTTCAGCAGAGACAATGCTTCCTCCGTGGGATGACCATATGAATTGCCCGCCCCCGCACTGATCACCGCATAATCCGGCGATACGGAGTTAACAAAAGCTTCGGAAGATGAATATGCGCTTCCATGGTGTCCGACGACATACAAATCAGAATCAAGCGTATATCCGGACGCGATCATATCCTCTTCGGCTTCCGTTCCCGCATCACCGGTGAGTATACAACTGAAGTCTCCGTATACAATACGCATGGCTATGGAATTGTCATTTTCATCATCATAAAAATAATCCGCCGGACTGACAACCTGTATCTCAGCAGATCCGAGAGTAAACGTATCCCCTGCTGTCGGATGAATCTCCGATGCTCCATTGCTTTCAAGCATGGATCTGAACGAAAGATAAATGTCACTGTCCGTTGTATAATCGGGAGTCAGTGCGGTCTTCACGGTTGCCGTGTTCAGGACGCCGACAAGGCCGTTAATATGATCCTCATCATAATGTGATGCAACCAGATAGTCCAGCGTATCAATACCGTTCTGCTTCAGATATGCGACAACATAGGATGAATATGCCCGACCGCCTCCATCGTACAGCATATAGTATCCGTCGGACTCGATCAGTACACACAGCCCCTGGCCGACATCCAGAACATGCAGTTCAAAGGCAGCGTCTGCTTCCTCATCATCCTCTGATAACAAATCAGAACTGTCAATTGATCCGCTCCGGACTGCGGCAGACTCTGTTGCATCATCCGCCGTCCCTGAAGAGCTGCATCCTGTTGCAAGGACAGAAGCAAGAAAACATATGATCATCAGAGATAAAAAAAATCCGGTTCTCTTCAATGGTAAAATCTTCTTCATTTCTCCGGCAACCTCATTACATTACCGCCATTATTTTTAACACTACTTCCACATGGTATGGGAAAACGGAAGGCAAACAAGGTATTTGCTCCACTCCGTCTCCTTATATCCGGCGCCGTTGTTGTCAGAAGTAGAATCATAGACATATCCCTCATAAGGAAGAATATATTCCGTGCAAGATTCATAGCCCACCGCCACGCCGACAACAAGCCCGTCCCGCAGTATCAGGCAGGTATTTTTCACCGGATCCAGGTAACTGTATTCCCAGTGCTTTGCATTGATGTAATCCTCCAGCTCAGTATATGGAACTTCGGTCAGACTCATAAGTTTGCTCCAGCCGTAACAATGCAGCTGTTCAGGGATTGTCCTGCCAGCAAGCTCCTCAGCAAAGCCGTCCGGCCAGCGAATGCTCCCCATGCTTTCCTGATAATCGATAAATTTATAATCCATGTTTATCCTCCTGTCCGGCTTTGCAGCCGCTGTTCTTGCAGAAACAGCAAATTTTTCGATTCATTGCAGTTTTCCTGAAGATTTCTCACTTTGTCTGTAATATACATTAGAAGTGCATTTTTTTCAAGAGACTTCCTGTTTTCTGCCCTGACTGAAAAATTCATATCGCAGGCAGCCAAAGAAAGATGGTGTCGTGGAGGCGTTGCGCGGCCTGGTTCAAAGTAAAGCTCAGGCGGAAACAATCATTTCTGCTTTGCCGGATGCGTTGGGCGCAACTGTAGAGAATTCCAACCGCCTGATGGCAGAAGATTTTTGCCGGGAGGCCGGTTTCATGCTTCCCCAGAGCAGCAATACGAAATCATTTTTGGAGTCGATTCTAAACTATCCGGGAATTGACACAGATGTGATAAAGCAACTACTTAATACTATTAACTTTTACGAAAAAACGGAGGTAACAGTCATGGAAAAATGGAAATGCACCGTATGCGGCTACATACACGAGGGACCGCTGCCGGAAGACTTTGCCAGCGTTGCGCAGAAAGCCGGCTTTGAACAGATCGCAGAACTGTTCTTAAAGACTGCCGCCAATGAGAAGGAACACGCAGAACTGTGGTTCAAGGCACTGGGCGAGGTTGGCGATACTGCTGAAAATCTGCTCGTGCTGCTGAGGGCGAAAACTACGAGTGGACAGATATGTATGACCGCATGGCCAGGGAAGCGGATGAGGAAGGGTTCTACGAGTTAACTGAGCAGTTCCGCGGCGTGGCAGCTATCGAAAAATCCCATGAGGAGCGCTATCGCAGGCTGCTTCACAATGTGGAGTCCAGGGAGGTCTTTGAAAAAAGCGGCGTGACCCTGTGGGAGTGCCGCAACTGCGGACATATGGTGGTTGGAACCAAGGCACCCGATATTTGCCCGGTATGCAAGCACCCGCAGTCTTATTTTGAAATGCGGGCTGAAAACTATTAAAATAGCTTCTGCAGAAACGTTCCGATGGTCTCTCTCCCTTCCTCGATCAGAGGGCTGGACTGCCCCGGGAGTACGCCTCTCTTTAAACGCGACCTCCAGTTGTAACGTCCTGTCAATAGCCCGTAGCGGGAAGGTGTGCATAGCGCCGAGGACGCGTGGCAATCCGTGTTGCGCAGACCCCCTGCCGCCACCGTGTCAATGTGTTCCGTCCGGATTTTGGATTCCGGGTTAAAACAGGACAGATCGCCGTAACCAAGATCGTCCGTCAGAATCAGAATAATGTTCGGTTTTTCCTTTGCCATCGTATTTTCCCCTTACTAATATCATAGTTATCTTATATGTTATGTATGATATAGTAACATGACTGCTTCATAACTGTCTAATACACAAAAAAAATAACCGGTTATAGTTTTTTGCTATAACCGACCGCTCCCTGAGTTCACTCTTGAAATGTCACTCCACGATAAGTTCTTCCCTGTCCACGCAACCATTTTCCACATGGAAAGAGTTCAAAACCGGATGATCCGCATCCGCCAGAGACAGAATCAGGTAGCTCGCCGTGCTGTCATAGGCCAGACGGATATCCTCCGCGGACGGACGCGACGGAGTCTGCGGGTGGGAATGCCAGTTCCCGAGCGGCTTATACCCCAGCCGCCGCATATCCTTTACCGCGCTTAAGTGCTCCGCAGGATCCAGTGAAAAATGTTCACTGGTATGGTCAATGTTCGTCAGAAAATAGACCTTTTCAATCCGTTTTTCTTCCTCTGTCTGCGCTCCTGCGATGAGACCGCAGGCCTCCTCCGGAACCCTCGCCTTTGCAAAATCCACAATCTGGTTAAAATCGTCTTCTTTGATGTATACTTTCATCTGTTTTTTCCTTCTTGCTTTAGTCATCGCATACATACAGGTTATATATGTTATCTTATCATGCCGATATTCTCCCGTCTAATACATAAAAAAATAACCCATTATAGTTTTATTCTATAACAGGTTATTTTTCTCTCTGCTTATCCGCGCGCTTTTGTGCGCATTGCGTCAGGCTTTTTTATCGGATTCCTTTCCATCAATGTGCACATCCGCCAGATACTTTATGACTTCTCCCGCGAGTATCAGGCCGACGACGGACGGGACAAAAGCAACGCTGCCCGGAATGTCTCTTCGCTCTGTGCATTTGCGCTTTGTTCCGGGGGGACAGATGCAATGTGCACGGCAGCTAATCTCCATGTCATCCATAGGTGATACCATAAACACATCATCGTTAGTCAGCAATTATTTTAAAACAAATTATATTGAATCCGGATCAGGCGTTTCAGGCTGTCGGGCTGTGAAAATCCCACTGCGATTTCTTACTGTGTTTTCTTAAAATCGGCTTTTCTGTAATGATTCGGAACAGATTCTGAATCATTACGGCTTTTTAGTTTAGGATTGACGTTCTCTTATAAATTGACTATAATAAAATAGTAATTTAGTTTAGCCATATTTTCATCATTGGGGGTTGCAAATAAAGGAGAGATTGTCATGACTTATATCAAACGAGCCGCAGAAGACACCGTTACAAGAATTTCTGACATGTTCCCTGTACTATTGCTAACCGGACCCCGTCAGGTCGGAAAAACAACTCTGCTGCAAAAACTTGCGGAGACTCAGCATAATGAGGGGATCGAACGAACATATGTCACTTTAGATGATCCGGATATAAGATATCTGGCAAAACACGACCCTGCATTATTTTTACAGAGGTATACTCCTCCGGTACTGATTGACGAAATCCAATACGCGACAGAACTTCTTCCTTATATTAAAATGAGTGTTGACCGCTCTAAAAAAAAGGGTGATTTCTGGATTACGGGTTCTCAGGTATTTCGGCTAATGCAAAATGTAAGCGAAAGTCTTGCGGGGCGGGTTGGTATCGTAAATCTTCTGGGATTGTCAGACGCAGAGATTTATCAGGAACCAAGCAAACCGTTTCAGACAGATTCCACTTATTTAATGAGCCGTTTATCCGAACGAACGTCAAAGGGGTTAAACAATATTTATGCCAGAATTTTTAAAGGTTCCATGCCGGAGCTTTACGCGGACGAGAAGATAGACTGGGAAACTTATTACCGCTCCTATGTAGATACGTACCTTCAGAGAGATATCCGCGACCTCGCGCAGGTAGCGGATGAGATGCAGTTTTATAATTTTATGACAATTGTCGCAGCGCATACCTCAAAACCCGTTGTTTATGAAGAACTGGCAACCGCTGCCGGTATTTCCGCACCGACAGCAAAAAAGTGGCTGTCCATCCTGGTGTCATCTCACATTATTGCGCTCGTACAGCCTTACCATAATAATGCCTTGAAACGCGTCGTAAAAATGCCGCTCCTTCATTTCCTGGATACCGGTCTGGCCGCCTATCTGTTAAAGTGGGGAAATCCCGAGGCGTTGGAGAGAGGCGCAATGTCCGGGGCTTTTTTTGAAAGCTACGTGTTTTCAGAAATTTATAAAAGCTATCTGAATGCAGGAAAAGAGCCTCCTGTCTACTATTACAGGGATAAGGATCAGAAAGAAATCGACCTGCTGATCTACCAAAACGGCACTCTCTCCCCCATAGAGATCAAAAAGGCGGCCTCTCCCGGCAGGACAGCCATCCGTAATTTCCGTGTGTTAGAGCCTGTAACGCGCGAGTCTTCTTTTGAGGGGTTAGCAACCCTGAAAACAGAGATAGGAACAGGAAGCGTCATCTGTATGGCAAACGATCTGCTTCCTGTTGACGAAAAAAACTGGTATGTGCCGGCATGGTTAATCTAGGCAAATCCGGCACATTGCAAAGATCGCCCGCATGAAGGCGATCTTTTGTTATGGGCGGATTCTTCTATAGCCGAAGGGTTTTTATATACTCCGCCGCCGACATGGCTGCATTGGCACCGTCCGCCACTGCCGTCACCACCTGCCGGAGGTTTTTCCGGCGCACATCCCCGGCGGCAAAAATACCTTCCTCAGAGGTCACACAAGACTCATCCGCAATAATGTAGCCTGTCTCATCCAGCTGTACAATTCCTCTCAGCAGCTCCGTAGCCGGTTTCATACCCACAGAGACAAAGACGCCTCTGACCGCCAGTCTTGTTCCGTCTTCCAGAATAACGGCCTCCGCCATCTTTGTCCCCTCGACTGCGGTCAGCCGGTGGGGCGTGATAATCTCGATATTACTCTTTTCCCGGATTTGTTTTACCGTATCAGCAAACCCCCGAAACTCCTCCCGCCGATGAATCAGATATACCTTCCGACAAAGTCCTGAGAGATACAGAGTATCCTCCAGGGCGGCATTCCCGCCGCCCACAACGGCTACATCCTGATCAAGGAAAAAAGCGCCGTCGCAAAGCGCACAATACGAAACGCCCCGCTCGGAAAATTCTGCCTCCCCTTTCACGGAAAGGCTCTTATGTTCCGCACCTCCGGCAAAGATGACGGTCTTTGCAGCGATCTCTTTTTCCCCGTCAATCCGAGTCGTCCAACCCGTCGAAGTTTTTTCCAGTTTTACAGCCTTTCCTTCCAAAAAAACTGTACCCATTTTTCTGGCATGTTCCAGAAACCTGCTGCTCAAATCATAGCCGCTGATACCATAAAATCCCAGATAATTATCCACCCGTCCGCTCTCGCTGATCTGTCCCGGCGTATAAGCATTCGAGTCCAGCACAAGCACTTCCAATCCCGCACGCCCGGCATAGATCGCTGCACTCAGCCCCGCGGGGCCGCTTCCGATAATCAATACGTCCGTCATCTGTCCTCCTGTCGATGGTATGCGCCTTTATATACACACCTACATATCGCATTCTGCCTGCTCATAATCAATGAGTTTCGTGATTGTCGGATGCGTCCCGCAGACCGGGCAGTCCGAATTATACTTCGGCAGCGACACTTTCCGGAAAGTCATCGTCAGGGCGTCATATGTCAGAAGCGTTCCGGTCAGCAGCTGTCCCTGCCCGATGATATATTTGACGGCTTCCATGGCCTGCAGGCTGCCGATGACGCCGCCCATAGCCCCCACCACACCGGCCTGCTTACAGGTCGGCACCGCGTCTTTTGGCGGCGGATCGCGGAACACGCAGCGGTAACACGGTCCCTCTCCCGGCACATAAGTCATAAGCTGACCCTGGAACCGGATGATACCGGCATGGGAAAATGGTTTTTCTGCCATCACGCATGCATCGTTAATCAAAAATTTTGCAGGGAAATTATCCGTCCCGTCGATAATAAAATCGTAATCTTTTATCAGATCCAGTATATTATCTGCGGACACAAATGTCCGATAGGTGTTGACCGTAACATCCGGGTTCATCCGGTTCATGGTTTCTTTCGCGGACTGTACTTTTGCCTTTCCCACATCTGGCGTTCCGTGAATAATCTGGCGCTGAAGATTCGAGAGATCCACCTCATCCGCATCGGCAATACCGATGGTGCCGACGCCGGCTGCCGCCAGGTACATCGCGGCAGGCGCTCCCAGCCCTCCGGCACCGATGATCAGCACCTTCGCCTTCAAAAGTTTTTTCTGCCCTTTTACTCCGATTTCCTTTAAAATAATATGCCTGGAGTAACGCTCCATCTGCTCGTTGGTAAAAGCCATCATCTCCCGCCTCCCATAAAGTAGAGGAATTCCACCTCATCCCCCTCGGCAAGCTGTCGGGTAGAAAAGTCTGCTCTCTGCACAAATTCCTCGTTCACGGAAACCGTCACATACTGAGGCGTTTCCACCTTCTCCGCTTCAATCAGTTTTTCCACCGTGATGCCTTCTTCATAAGATTTCTTTTCTCCGGCTACGATAATATTCATGATATGATTACTCCTTTATATGTTCTTCTCAATCTCACGGACAAGGTCTTCCTTCTTCTGCACGCCGCTAAACCGGGCGACCTCTTTTCCGTTTTTTAAAAATAAAATGGTCGGTGCCGAAGACACCTCCCAGCGGAAAACCAGCCCGCGCTCATACACCACATTCACCTTGTCCACAATCACCTGATCCGCATAGGTTTCCTCCAGTTCCGCCAGCAGCGGCGAAACCGCCTTGCATGGCAGGCAACTGTCTGAATAAAAATCCACGATTGCCAGTTTATCACTGTTTAATACCTCTGTATCAAAATCCGCCTCCGTCCATCTCTTTGCCATAACTTAATCACCCGCCTTTCTCACAATCAGGTCATAGGTATCGTCCTCATTTTTCAACAGCTTTAAAATCTGATGCCCTTCCTCCTTGATACTGCGCGGGACATTCTGCACCGGTTCTCCGTCATTCATGTGAATCGAGAGAATCTGTCCCTCATCCAGTTCTTCCAGCGCCACCTTCGCCTTCACAAAAGTGACCGGGCATACCACGTCGGTAATATCGACGGTTTCGTCAATTTCATATGCCGCACTCATGCTCATTCCATCCCTTCTGTTAATTCGTGTTGTAATTTTTCCCTTTTTATATACGCTGACACACGGATTTCTCTGTTCCTACACATTTCCAGAGTCCCGCTCTTCATATATATACCTCACTTGATCAAATGCTGCGTTCGGAAAGCACATATAACAATACCCCATCAGTTCCCACAAAATTTCTTTAACTACATCCTGGCGAAATTCTCTTGTTTCCTGACACGACCCTCGTCTCTTCCTGCTGCAACAATCTACTACTCATCCCGGTAAGCCGCCCACATCTTCCTGCGAAACTCTTCTTCTCCCACCCGCTGCAGAGTGAACCGGAAGCGCTCACCGGCCTCAGCATTTTCCTCAAAAAAAGTAATCGCCGCGTCCGCCACACGGAAAAACGTTTCCTCATCTTTGATCAACGGCAAAAACTGCTCCCCGGTATATATCTTATTTCCAAACAGGCCGCCGAAAGATACCAGATAGCCGC
>Ga0192243_10337_pt1 | contig 18284 bp, 16 predicted proteins | sample Koala_Koa27_K3_FD_131233 | JGI IMG/M metagenome (GOLD analysis project Ga0192243, IMG submission 131233) | Enriched cells from koala feces incubated with labeled cellulose particles, San Francisco Zoo, California, United States - Koala_Koa2-7_K3 ... | reverse complement strand
TTCTCTGATGAACACCATGGCGGGAGAGGGGCGTTCTCCCAAGATTAACCGTTATTATACATCGGTCGAGATCTCCCAGGGTGATACCCTCTGGAGTCTTGCCAGTCAGTACACGAAGAACAGCGGCATGAATACCAAAGACTACGTTCGGGAGCTGAAATCCATGAATAATCTGAAGGAAGATACGATTCATACGGGACAGTATCTGACCATTGTCTATTTTTCAGAAGATTAGTGTCAGACCAGAACAGATGATAGCGAAAGGAGCCGGTTTGTATTCGGCTCCTTTTGATTTGTAAGATGCGCATGATGATTCCTGTATATGGTTGACAAAGTCATCTATATGTGATATTCTCATATCGTTGACACAATCAACTATAAAGGAGATTTCATATGAATACATTGTTTCAGCCGATCTCTATCGGTGGTATTTCGCTGAAAAACCGGATCGTGTTTGCTCCCACATCCCTGGGAGGAGGAGATGGGGAGCTGTACCGCGCCATAGCGGCCGGCGGGGCGGGTCTGATCGTGATGGCCGATTTGTCCGTGGTTCCCTCCATGCTGGGAGCGCCGTCTCTGGATTCCATGAAGTACGGGGATTCCTTCAAATCTGTGATCGATGACTGCCACCGGCACGGCTGCATGGTTTCGGCCCAGCTTTTCCATCCCGAGTATGATGTGGAGGCCATGACTTCATTGTACCGCAGCAAGGGCGCCGGCAGTCCGGCGGATGTACGTGCAAAGCTGTCTGAGAGTACGGCACACTATTGTGACGAGCTGACTCCCAGCCGGATAGAAGCGATCACAGAAGCTTTTGGGACGGCAGCCCGCCGTGCGGAGGCCATGGGATTTGACATGGTGCAGATCCACGGGGACCGTCTCATCGGCAGCTTTACATCCCCCGTGTTTAATCACCGGACCGATGGTTACCGGGATCATGCTCGTTTTCCTGTCGATGTGGTAAGAGCCATACGGCGGGAGGTCCCTGACATGGCTCTGGATTACAAGCTCACCATACGTATGGAGGAGCAGAAACTGGGCAGGGGCGGAATCGCGGAGAGCGAGGTTGAGAGGCTGGTTCCCCTTCTGGAGGAAGCCGGCGTGGACTCGTTTCACGTATCCCTGGCCAATCATACCGATATCCAGGACACCATCCCGGCAGCCAGCCATCCAAAGCTGGCAGGGGAAGCCTGTTTTCTCCCTCTTGCGCAGATGGTGAAGAGCTGTTCCTCCAAACCGGTCTGTGCTGTGGAAAAGATCCAGCGTCCGGAGACCGCTGTAAGAATTTTAGATCAGGGCATGGATCTTATCGGGATGTCCCGCCAGCTGATCGCCGATCCCTCCTGGCCGCAAAAGGTTCAAAGCGGCTGTCAGGAGGCCATCACCTACTGTCTCTACTGTAACCGGGATTGTGTTCAGTCCCTGAGGGGAGGACAGCCGGCCGGCTGCATCCTTCATCACAAGCCCCAGAGCGAAAGGAGTCATAAAACATGCATATCAAACGATTGATCATACCAATGATGGCAGTTCTTCTGTTATCTACCGGCTGCAGCGGCCGGTCTCAACAGTCCAAAGCGGCGGTGGACGGAGTCTCATCCGCCTCATTGACCCACTATGAGGATAGCTCCCTCTCCCAGGAAGAACTGATGAAGGCCATCGAGAACGAAGAAGGAGGCTGTACCATAGCCACCGTCAATCAGGACGGCAGCCCCAATCTGATCGTGGCGGTACCCGGCGTGGCGGATGAGAATCATCTGATATTCGGCTGGGCGGACAACACGACCAAGGCCAACGTCAAGCGGACCGGGCAGGCGATGATAGCCTACTATCTCTACGACAGTCAGGCAGCTGAGAAGAGCGGCAGACACTCCGGCGCGCGGCTGCGTGTGGAACTGGAGACGGACGAGGCAGTCTTAAAGAAGCTGTTCGAGGACAATCCGGACCTGCCGTCCATCGGAACCGTCTTAAAAATTACAGAAGTATTGCCCCTGGGATAGAGGGCGGACAGGAGGGACTGTATGGAAAGCAGTAATCCCATAGCATTGATTACGTATCTGTACAAGGATTTTAAGCGTTACTGTGACCGTCAGCTGGAACCGTATGAGCTGGCCAACGGCGTCTATTTTTATCTGATCTACATCAACCGTTATCCCGGCTGTTCTCTGGCCGATTTAACTGCGGTGATGAAGGTGGACAAAGCCTACGTCACACGGATCGTCAAGCGGCTCTGCGAGCTTGGATACATCAGAAAAGAGAAGAGCGAGAAGGACAGCAGAGCTTGCTGCCTGTATATGCTGGAGGGCGGAAAAGCTGCTCTGGAGAAGATCAGGGAGCTGTTCTTTACCTGGAACCAGGAATTGGCGCAGGGGATGGCAGAGGGAGAGTTTGAGACGCTGTCACGGCTCCTGCAGAAGGCCGCAGGGATCAAGACTCCTCTGGTACCGGATGAGCCGCCCTGCGAAGAGTGACGATGGCCGCGCCATTTTTTCTAATCATGTGGAAATATTCTTCTATGGATGATAAAATATAACTATTCAGCTGGTCAGCACACCTGGTGCCTTGACTGTGAAGATGCTGAACAGTTACCATGATAGCAAGACTGTATGGATGCGCGCCGTCCCCCGTGATGAGGGATGGTTTTGCATATCAGACAGCGGGAGATTTTAAAATGGACATTCATACATTGAGGCTGGGCCAGCTGGTGCTGCCGTCCAACGTGCTGATGGCGCCTCTGGCCGGATATACCTGCTATCCGTTCAGAATCCTGTGCCAGGAGCTGGGGGGCAGGACTGTGTTTTACGGAGATGGTCAGTGCCAACGCCCTAAAATATAAAGACAAAGCGACCAGGAAACTGTTATTCACGACGCCGCGTGAGCGTATCAAGGCGGTACAGCTCTTGGGCTCCGATCCCAGTGTGATGGAGAAAGCGGCCTGCAGTGAGGCCCTGGCCGGATTTGACGTGATTGATATCAATATGGGCTGCCCGGTGCCCAATATCTTCAAGAGCGGTGAGGGCAGCGCTCTTATGGGAGATCTCAGACGCGCTTCCGCCATTATCCGGGCCTGCACGCGGAGCGGCCGTCCGGTGACGGTCAAATGCCGCATCGGTATACGGGAGGATTCTCTGATCGCCGCGGAATTTGTAAAGATGTGCGAGGACTCCGGCGCGGATATGATTTCGATTCATGGACGCAGCCGCAGTATGATGTATGACGGAGTCCCCTATTACGATCAGATCGAACAGGCCAAGTCCGCGGTTTCCATCCCCGTGATTGCCAATGGAGGGATCTTTTCAGATGAAGATGCTGAGCGGATGATGAACGAGACGGGAGCCGACGGAGTGATGATTGGACGGTACGGTCTTCAGGATCCCTTTCTATTCAGCCGCCTGACAGGAAAAAAACTGCCGGAGGACAAGTACCGCCTTGTCCTGGATCAGTTGGAACTGACAGCCGGTTGCTACGACGAGACCTTTACTCTGGCCTATATACGAAAGCTGGCTTCCTACTGTATGAAGAAGAAAAGCGGTACAAAGCAGTATAAGCAGCAGCTTTATCAGTGCGGAAATCTGGCGGAGATGCGGGAATTGATAAAGAAGATTTTCGTAACGGTTCAGTAGGTCTGCCTGTAACTATGAGGAGACTGAACAGTTACAGATTTTTTATGAAGAGGATAAGGAAGTATGAAAGAATTGGAAGAGAACAGTCTGCTGATCGACGATGGAATCTTAAAGTCCTGCTCCCTAAAAGAGGCTGTTTCCGTGAACGTTCCTGCCGGCGTCCATACCATCGGGGAGGGGGCGTTTAAGGGTTGTACCTCCATCGAACATATCGTTCTCCCTGATACGGTTTCCGTGATCATGGCAGATGCGTTTAAGGGCTGCAGAAGACTTCAGGAGATCAACCTGCCGGCCGGCTTAAAGACGATTGGGGACTATGCATTTCACCGGTGCCACCAGATGAGAGAGATCACGCTGCCGGTTTCCGTGGAAGCTCTCGGAAATTGTGTGTTTCTCTACTGTGACAGTTTGGAGATCGTCCGGATGCCGGGGTGAAGTCTCTGGGGCTTCAGGTCTTTTTAAACGACGTTAGCTTAAAGGAGCTTCTCATCTCCACAGAGCTGGACCCGGACTGCATCTGTGACTGCTTTACCGGCTGCGGAAGGATGGAAAGAATCGATTTCTCTGACGGTACCTCCTGCCGGATGAAAAACGCTGTGGCGGTTCTCTCGCCGGATTTTAAGGCTCCGCCCCTTGTCAAGGCGATTGCTACCGATATCTGCCGGATGATGGAGCTTCAGGATGGGGTGATCAACCGATTTCTGACCAATATCAAACATGTGGAGCTGGCAGAGGGGATCACGGCCATAGGAAAGAGCTGCTTTTTCGACAAGAAGGGAATCATCTCCATGAAGCTTCCGACAACCCTTCAGGAGATCGGAAGCCGGGCGTTCCGCAACTGCATCAATCTGGAGCGGGTGGAATTTGGCAGCAGCCAGGTAATCATCCACAGGGATGCCTTTAAAAACTGTACGACGCTCCGTCATATCCGCATGGAGGACGGAACCGAATACGAGCTGACCGGCCTCCAGTGTCTGGACGATGACAACGTGCCGTCCGTGGTGAGAGAAATTCACGCGCAGGTTCTGGGGAACTTTGCGATCAGCGGGACAACCCTGTTAAAATACAGGGGGAGCGAAGCCCGGGTCGTTGTTCCTGACGGAATCACTGTCATTGGGGAGCGGGCCTTTGCCGGCAATGAGGCCGTTGACCGCGTAATTCTTCCCGACTCCGTGAAGGTTATCGAGGAGGAGGCATTTGCCGACTGCCTGGTCCTTCAGACCATTGGTTTTCCAAGTGGTTTGAAAAAGCTGGGGGAATCGGCCTTTGTAAACTGTGTCAAACTGATACGAGCCATTCTGCCGGATACCCTGACCGTCATCAGTCCGTCTGCCTTTCAACGTTGCCGTGTGCTGAATGAGGTTCAGTTCGGCTCCAGCGTGACGGAGATTGGCGACCTGGCCTTCTATGGCTGTTCGAAGTTAAAAGATGTGACACTGCCGGATACACTCATGAAGCTGGGGGATATGGCGTTTTATAAGTGCATGGCCTTAAAGGAGATATCCCTTCCCTGTGCATTAAAAGAACTGGGGAGCAATGTGTTTACGCTCTCTGGAGTCAGAACCGCCACGGTGTGGTGCGATTTGAGCGCCTGTGGCACCGATGTATTCTCCCGGTGTACTAAGCTGCGAAGCCTCTGTTTTGGCGATGGAGTCCGCCGGATCGGAGACAAATTCGCGTTTCGCCGTGAACATCTAAAGCATGTGGACCTGCCCGGTACTCTGGAGGAAGTGGGGGCGGCACGCCTTTGAGGGCAGCCGTTTTCTGGAGGAATTGGGACCTGATAAGCAGGTAAACGGCATTCTGTTTGATGGAAGCGGGCTTGAAGGGGATGTGATTCTCGAAGAGGGGATCACAGCGATAGCCGGAGGCGCCTTCTATGGAAACAAAGCATTAACATCCGTGACATTACCGAAATCTTTGCGCCATATCGGGCCGGCCGCCTTCTGCGGCTGTACCGGACTCACTCATGTGAATATACCTTCCGGGGTGACGAAGCTGGAGGACAGCCTCTTTCTATACTGCACAGCCCTGCGAACCGTCCATGCTCATGGGGAGATCAGAGCGGTAGAGAACCGTGTATTCTCAGGCTGTGAGGAACTGACAGAGGTCCCGTCTATGAGCGCATGCCAACGGATCGGAAGAGAGGCTTTTTTAGGCTGTAAGCGCTTGGAAGTGATAGAAGGACTGGATGTCCGGGTAAGCCAAGCTGCTGAGAATTGCGGTTCCGTGCAAACGACAACGCTTTCTATAGGCGAGCGAGCCTTTGATGATACATTGTTTATGCAGAAGCTTGCAGACCACTCTGCCCTCACAGAATTTTGCGGTGCGGTAATCGTATCCGGTGTCGTAGTGTCCGGTGCGGACTGTGTGGGAGATGTGGCACTGCCGGAGGGAATTACAGCGGTCGCCGACTATGCGTTTTGCGGCAATGAACGGATTACATCTCTGTATCTGCCTAAAAGCCTTCAAACAATCGGCCAATCCGCCTTTACCGGCTGTAAAGCGTTGGAGCGTGTCACGTTTGCCGGGACGCTTTTGTCCGTAGAACGTTCTGCATTTGAAAAGTGCATATCTTTAAAGAACATTTCGTGCAGCACCAGGGAACTGAAAAGCCGTGCGTTTGCATGGTGCGTAAAACTGGAGACAGTCCGTGTGGAAGCGGCATCCAAGATTGGTTCTGAGGCTTTCGCCGGTTGCGGGGCACTAGTACAGTGCCGGTGCAGCCAGGTAAAAACGATTGGAAGCGGAAGCTTCAGCGGCTGTACATCACTGGCGGAGTTTGATACCTCCACAGTGGAACAGATTGGCACGCGGGCCTTTGAGCGGTGTGATTCTCTGAGAGAGATTTGTCTCGATACATCGGTCTCTGTAAGGGCCCACGCATTCGAGGACTGCGGAAGACTGGCGGCGATCAAGGTCCTGACCTCCAACCAGAGCGCAGAACTTGACATAGGCAGCTACGCCTTTTCCGGCTGCACAGCCATCCGTGAGGTACAGTTAGGAGAAGCCAGATACCCGCTCAGAAACTATCAGTCTCTGTTTGACCGGAATCTCCCTGAGACGGCAAGGCGGATATACAGGAGCGCCCTCAGCTGTTTCTCTATCGATGAGGAGTATTCTCTAAACAGCTACGAGAACAGCGGTCGTTTCCTGGTGATCCCGGATGGGATCAGGTCTATAGCCGGCGAGGTGTTTCAGGATAAGGCTAGGCTGGAGGAGCTGGTCATTCCTGACAGTGTGGAGTATATCGGCCCCAGAGCCTTCGATAAGACTCCGTGGTTGGAGCATCAGATAGAGATAGAGGCGATAAGAGCCTCAGATCATCCTTCCCTTCCGGCGGTAGTGATACATGGAATCCTGGTCTCCGCTGCCGGCTACGGCGGTGAGGTGACCATCCCTCCGGCGGTCCGCCGCATCTCCGGCTGGGCCTTTGCCAACTGCACAGAGCTGACAGGGATCACCTTTACCTCCGACCGGATCGTGGTGGAAGACCACGCATTCCGCAACTGTATCCATTTAGAACATATCGTCTGGTCCGACCAGACCGAATATCGGCTGACAGGTCTTTCCGCCCTAAAGGAGGACCTGCCGCCTGTGATCAGGCAGATATTTGCCGACTGTTATAATTGCTTCAAGACCGATGAATCCGGCTGCCTGATCGAGTGTACCGGCAATATCAGCCGTGTTACGCTGCCATCGGGAATCACGGCTGTCGGGGAGAGGGCGCTTAAGGAAAGTAATCTGCTCACAACCATCACACTGTCGGACGAAGCTGTCTCCATAGGAAGATCCGCATTTGAGCAGTGTAAATGGCTCGACACCGTAGAGAATGTCGCCCATGTGACGGAGATCGGCAGCATGGCGTTTTCCGGTTGTGTGCGGCTGTCGCATATCGACGAGTTGTCACAGCTTGCCGTTCTCGGGGAACGGGCCTTTGAGAACTGCACGTCGTTGAAGGAGATCATTCTGCCTGAGGGGCTGGAGGAAATTCCCAGAAGGGCCTTTTTCCGGTGCCATCAGCTGAACAAGGTGACGTTCCCCTCCACCCTCAAACGAATAGGCAGGGAGGCTTTTGCCTTTTGCTATGAGTTGAAGGATATTGTGCTGCCGGAAGGGATTGAAGGCGTGGAGGACCGCGCATTTGCGTGGTGCGGTTCACAAAAGCCGGAGGAGAACAGCCTATGAGATATCGAAAACTGGGAGAGACAGGTCTTAGAGTCTCAGAGATCGGATTCGGCACGATCCCGATTTTAGACGGTGATGTTCCGGTGCTGCCCTCCTATTACAGCCCCGGCATGGAGGGGGCGATCGCTGTCATGAATCATGCCCTGGAGCTTGGCTGCAATCTCTATGACACCGCTATCGTGCCGGAGTACGGGGATGCGGAGATCAAGCTGGGAGAGTTTGCACGGCGGGTGGGAAGACAGCGGATCATCATTTCCGACAAGGCGAGATATTATAGCGGCAATGAGATGTATGAGGCGGTGACCCGCTCCTGTGAAAACCTTGGAACCTGCCCGGATATCTACTTTGCCCACCAGGTAGATCCCGGCAGTGAGGACCAGGTATTTGGCCGCTACGGCGCGGTGGACGCGCTAAGAGAGCTGAAGGCGGAGGGAAAGATCCGGCTTACGGGAATCGCCTCCCACTATTATGATATCCTGGAGAGGGGAGCGAGAGATCCCAGAGTCGATATACTCCAGGGCAGCGGCAATATTCTGGAGAGGGGGATGCTCGAACGGATGGAGAGGGAGCCTCTTTTTCGCGCCAAGGGCTTTCTGGTCAACAAGGTCTACGCGGCCGGGATTCTTCCCGCCTTCTTCCCGTTAGACACCCTGATAGGCGGCGTCCTTTCCTATCCGGTATCCTGTGCGCTGATTGGACTTGGAACCGCAGAGGAAGTGGACCAGGCCGTGGCAGCCGCAACAGCGGCTGAAAGGAGACAGGAGAGAGCGGCATTTCCGGAGGTTCTCACAGTTCTGGAAAAAAACTTTGCCCCCATCCCCTGCGACCGCTGCCAGCGCTGCAGCTGTCCTCACGGAACCGAGATCCATACGGTATTCCGACAGTACCATTATTATTTCCTGGGCAAGGACTACTGGGCCCTCAGAAAACTGGACTTAAGCATACGCGAGAGCGCCGAAGTGTGCCAACGCTGTACGGAGCTGTCCTGTATAAAAACCTGTCCGGGGAAGCTTAAGATACCGGAACTCATCCAGCAGATCGCCAACCTGACCAGGCGTCACATCCGAAACTCGGTGATATGATCCCGGCATACTGGCAGATAAGTATCATTAGGAGCAGCTGATAGCCACAGCAGCGTGCAATCAAATAAATTTAAAAAAGTGGTTGACATCAGTTTTTTATTATGCTATAGTATTTACAGATAAAGGAAGTGCCTGTCCGATATTTACGATTATTTGTCGTAGATTCGTGCAGGCTTTTTTATTTCATAGAAAGGAAACGATAAAACCATGAAAATATCTGCCATGATTAAGATGATGAATAGCCATTTATGGAATGCTGTTGATGATATCAGAGCGTTTGATTTCGTGCGCTTATTTGCAGATATGGTTTCTCATATGATAGATATGATTCACGCGATTCATGATACGGGCAGACGGGAACCGTTTATCCATCCATGCATTGGCACAGGCACGCCATGAGTGATGGACTAAAACGATATGGATTTCCACCGTCTGTTTGAGAGAGTTAATGGCAAACAGGCGGTTTTTTTGTACCTATTCCCAGGTAGCTCAACGGCAGAGCGCGCGGCTGTTAACCGCGAAGCTGCAGGTTCGAATCCTGCCCTAGGAGTTTCCTCATATGCCGCCGGTCCTCTGATGGGGGCCGGTGATGAACGATGAGGATTACAATATAATATCATATAACAGGCACGTAACTCGCAGGCAAGACAGGACGGCTTTCCCGGATAAAAAGGAGGTGAAACCACACCGGTGAAGGCGTCGGCACAAAAGAAGAAAGCCGGGAGTAACTCCCGGACGATCCAACAGCAACCGGACATCAGGTCATATCCGACCGGCAGGCACCCGGGCGGATGACCGGAATCACGGGGATAAATCAATGAAGAGATATTTTAACAGTAATAAACGAATACGGACAGCGGTAAGCTGATGAATCTATGCGGATGTACCCAAGTGGTGATGGGGCCAGCCTTATAAGCTGGTTGCCGCAGGTTCGATTCCTGTCATCCGTATTCGTAAGCCAGTGAAGCACAGGGGTAAGATCTCCCCTGCGGTTGGCGGCAGCCGGGATATAACCGGTGACAGCCGCTTACAGGTTCGACTCCTGTCGCTGACTCTGCAGAGGAATGGAACGGAATTTTGACCATGCTCGGCCCATAACCGATGCAATAGTGGGTTCGACTCCCATCTCTGCAATTCCACCGTACGATACACGCCCGTGGTGGAACGGGCATACACAGCCGGTTTAAGCCCGGCTTCCCTGAGAATGAGGGTTCAAATCCCTCCGGGCGTACTTGCTTCTGTAGGAGAGTGGTCTAATCCATCCGGCTGTCTACCGGAAGATCGTGGGTTCGAATCCCACCAGAGGCGTTTTCCTGATGTAGCTCAGATGGTCAGAGCATCCGTCTGATACGCGGACGATCGGAAGTTCGAATCTTCCCATCAGGACGGCGGCCATAGTTTAATGGCAGAACGGCAGATTGTGGATCTGCTCATGGGGGTTCGATTCCCTCTGGTCGCCTAATCCCTCTATGCAGGTGTATACCACAGGTAGATTTACAGCCTCCAGTGAGTGGTATATAATAAAACCATCAAAGATAAGAGAAAGGAACGCTGTAAGCCCCGCCCTCATGGATGCGGCAAGCGATGAGACAATGAACATGACTGCAACTGCAACCGTAACCGTAACTGCCATCAAACGCCAGAATGAACAGCAAAAACGCGCTTGTGAAACGCGTGTTCTTCGTATGCCGTTACAGATCAGTGGAGTTTTAAGGCAGATTTATCCGGACGTTGCCGTGCAGCCATAAGGCATAGCAAGTAGGACCGATTTTAGTCTTAAATCAAAAGAGCGCTTATCTGTGATGGATAGACGCTCTTTTTCGCGCATGTGTAGCCAAGTGGAATGGCAACGGGCTTTTAACCCGTATACCGCAGGTTCGATCCCTGTCACATGCATCCGGTCCCGTAGTCAAGCGGCTAAGACGCCAGCCCTTCACGCTGGAGACGAGAGTTCGACCCTCTCCGGGATCATGTGCGCCTCAGACAAAGGCTGATGCGCCGGTTTTATCATGCGGATTCGTCCAGTGGCAGGACGCCCGGCTCTGACCCGGGAGGCGGAGGTCCGATTCCTTCATCCGCAGCTTTTGGGATATAGCGTAGCTGGCAGCGCGCGGGACCTTGACTCCCGTTTGGGGAAGTTCGAATCTTCCTGTCCCAGTTTTTCACCCTATCGCCAAATGGAGGAAGGCACACGGCTACGAACCGTGAATCTCAGAGTTCGAATCTCTGTAGGGTGATTATCGAATCTCTGACAGTAGACGAAATGGAAAATTTGTGTTAGAATGCGTTTAAGAGATCAAAGACCAAAGAAAGTGAGACTTATTATGATTCGGTTTACCGCACAACAACACCAGGAAGAACAGAAACAGGAACGCTCTGACAAACAGCGTCTTATTTTTGTACCCTTATGGTGTGCGTGTGATCGAAGAATGTAATCCGTTCTTAGAATCCTTCGGCCGTTTATCCATATGGGTAAGCGGTTTTTTGTTGAACAAATGCAGCATGAAGGAGTAAAGAACGATGAACTATCCAGTCATAGACCCGGCGGCGACCGGTGCACATATCAATACATTGAGAAAGGCAAGGGGATACAGCGTCTCCTATCTAAGAGATTATTTTGGCTTTTCCACAACCAACGCCATCTACAAGTGGCTGAGAGGGGACGCCCTTCCGACTCTGGACAATATGTTTGCCCTGAGCGTTCTGTTTGGCGTCCCGATCAACGACATCATTGTGGCAGATCATACCGTCGGCCACACGGAGGAGACCATGCGGGTTTCTTGTTAACGAGCAGTTGCCTGCATCAAGGATTTTCCCGCAGCTTCACCTTATTGCGTGCGCTCCGGCGCCTGTCGTCCTCCAGGGCCGCGTAATGCTTCTTGGTGGTATTGACATCGGCGTGGCCCAGGACGTCGGCGACCAGATAGATATCGTTGGTTTCCCGGTATAAATTGGTGCCGTAGGTGCTGCGCAGCTTGTGGGGGGTGATCTTTTTTAGCGGCGTCACGATCCGCGCGTATTTCTTCACCAGATTTTCTACGGATTTCACGCTCATACGCTTCATCTGCATGGAGAGGAAGAGGGCCTCCTCGTCCTCCTTTGCAGGAACCAAACCTTCCCGTTCCTCCAGATAGTCGAGGAGCGCGATTTCTACTTCCTCGCCAAAATAGACGATCACTTCCTTGCCACCCTTGCGGTGGATTCGAATCCCGTCATTTTTAAAATCCACATCGTTGATATTGATCCCCACACATTCCGACACACGAATCCCGGTGCCCAGGAGCAGGGTGAGAAGCGCCAAGTCCCGCCGCTTGGTTTTGCCGTGATAAGCCTTCTGCTTGGCGGTCAGCTGATCGCCGCTTTCCACCGCGTCCAGGAGCAGAGCCACCTCGTCCACGTCCAGACGGATAATTTCCTTCTCATGGAGCTTGGGCAGCCGGACTAAGGCCGCCGGGTTGGTCTCAATGCGTTCCAGGCGGAAATAATAGTTATAGAAGCTTTTTAAAGACGACATCTTCCTCATGATTCCCGCCTCTTTGTTGGTGACATCCAGATTGTGCTCTGTGACGTGATATTTTAGATATTCCATGTACTCCTCAAGATCGCTGACCGTCAGCTGGTCCAGGATGTCCAACCCGATATCCCGGGTGAGAACCTCCCGGTAGACCGGATTCTCCCGATGGATAAACTCAAAAAAGACCTTTAAGTCATAAGCATAGGCGATCCGGGTACGGCTGGAGGTTCTGGGCTCAATTCCACGGAAGAAATCTGCGCAGAAGGGCGGCAGCTCCTTGATCAGTTCCCTCAGCTTCTTTATATTTTCCCGGTCTTTTTGCTCGTGGTAGGAGAGTTGTGTCATGATTCGTCAGCCTCCTTTCCGGAAACAGCAGCCGTGGGAGAGTCCACGTCCTGATGGGAGAGGGCGTCCCTGCTCTGAAAAAATGGCTCTTTCTCCAAACGCGCCGGCCACCCTTCGATATTCCCATGAATCACCGCATGGAAGAAGCGGTCCTTAGCGCCCGGGTTCTCCTGCTCCAATGATTTTGTTAATTTTTTAACATATTCCCGTCTGGTATGACCATCCACCGGACAGGGATTTTTACAGACAGGCAGCTGATATCTGTTCTTAAATCCGATCACGTCGGCTTCCCCCACATAGATCAGCGGCCGGATCACCGATAATTCCATGCGGTCCAAATAAGTATATGGAGAAAATGCATAGAACCTTCCCTCATAGATCAATGACAGCCACATGGTCTCAATCAGATCATCCTTGTGATGTGCGTAGGCAATCTTATTGCAGCCCAGTTCCTTGGCTTTGGCGTTCAGCGCACCTTTTCTCATCTTGGCGCACAGCGCGCAGGGATTGGATTCCTTTCGCGTATCAAACAATATTTTTCCAATATCCGTACAAACTACCGTATAAGGAACTGATAATCGCTCACAGAGCATTTTTACAGGAGTGAGGTCAAACTCAGAAAAGCCTAAATCAACGGTAATAGCAGATAATTGGAATTTATTCGGATAAAACCGCATAAGGCCATGCAGCGCATAAAGCAACGTCAGGCTGTCCTTGCCGCCGGATATACCCACGGCTATGTGATCGCCATCCTGTATCATCTGATAATCATCGACAGCCTGACGAGTCAGACTGAACAGACGCTGTAATTTCATAATAAGAGAGTTCCTTTCCATATTCAGGCCCGTTATCAGCCGAAAACGCCAATCGGCCAATCGAGCCTTTTATACCACTAACTATTCGTTAAACTATTCTTTCACGAATAGTTGTGTCTATCGGTATCTTATCATCTTTCGCCTTCCATGTCAAGTAAATCAGGGCCTTCCGGTTAAGAACGGAAAACCCTGGTAATATGAATGGTCAGGTATAGGATCTCCTCCCGGCTGATTTTGACCTTCAGAACCCCTTCCACGTAGTCGCTGATTTTCATGGCGCATTCCAGTTCTGTTGGATATTGACGGCTGATCTGTTCATAGAGAAATGCTTCGTTTTCCTCCAGCATTTTCCCCTCCATCAGACGCTGTACAAAGAACTGTAAATGCGTGACAAAACGCGAATAATACAGGCTTTCCGTGTCCAGCTCTCGTTTGGTATGGAGCTGGAGGACGGTCAGCATGTCCTTTACCATCTTGACGGAGGCCATGGTCTGATCCATGGTCGAGCCTCCGGTCTGAGCATTGACCAGGTGAAAGGCCAGATTGCCCGCTTCCTCCTCGGGAAGGCTCAACCCCAGTTTCTTGTTTAAATGCTCTACCATCCTGCGGCCCGCTTCAAATTCCCTGGGATAAAACTTCTTGACCTCCCAGAGCAGCCGGTTTTGGAGTGTGATTCCTTTCTGGCTCCGCTCCATGGCGTAGGCTAAGTGATCCATAAGGGTCAGGAAGGTCTGGCTGTCCAGCTCATTATCCAGATATCCCGCTGCGATCTCCACGACCTCCTGCACGCCCTCTGTAAACTCCGGTGGCATCTGCTCGATGATACGGCTGTATTCCTGTACGAATTTACCGCTTCCCGGCACAAACCGCCGTTCCACGTCCGCCTCCCGGATATGATCGCCTTCCTGGGCCTTAAAACGCAGGCCCTTTCCCATCACAATCTGCTCCTGACCGCCGGGTCCTTCTACCAATATAAAATTATTGTTGAGTATTTTGATTACCTTCATGGCAACGCCCCCCCTGCAGATATGATTGTAACGGATAATGTTATTTTATACAAGCTCCATTTGATTCGATGACGTCCCTGTACCAGTAAAAGCTGTCTTTTTTATACCGCTTCATCTCTTTTAAGTCAAATTCGTCCCGGTCCACATAGATGAATCCGTAGCGTTTTCCGTAACCCTGATGGGTGCTCACCAGATCAATGGCCGACCATGGACAATATCCCATCAGCTCCACTCCGTCCGTGATGGCCAGTCTCATCTGGCGGATGTGGGCCTCTAAATACTCTGACCGGTATCCGTCATGGACGGTATTGTCCTCCTCCAGGTGATCGGGAGCGCCGATCCCATTTTCCGTAATCAATACGGGAAGGTGATATCGCTCATAGACCTTTCGGAGCGTCATGCGCAGTCCCACCGGATCGACCACCCATCCGTAGGCGGTTTTCGCCGTGTAGGGGTTCTCCTCCGGCCGGTACACCCCCTGCTCTCCCAGCATGATCTGCTGGTCTCCTGCCCTTGCGGCCACATCGGACCCGTCGCCTCTGCTGGCTCCGATGGTGGCTGTGGAGTAATAATTGATGGCAATAAAATCCGGCGCAGCGCCTTTTAGAATCTCTTCGTCACCGTCCTCCACAACCGGAGCGAGACCACGGTCCTTCAAATACGCGTGTGCCAGGCTGTGATACCGTCCCCACACGACCACGTCCAGGAAATTCCAGCAGCGGATACACTCCCAGTTGTGGGCGGCGATGGCGTCCTCCGGCCTGCAGGTCGCCGGATACATGGCCGTCACGTTTAAAGCCGGTCCGATCTTCGCCTGGGGACACATCCTGTGCAAAAGCTTCATGGCCCTTGCCTGAGCCAGCATCATATGATGATTCTGCTGATAGAGCGTCTTTTTGTCCGGAATCCCCTTGCCCTTCGGCGTTCCGATGGCTCCCGGGTGGAGGATCATGGTATTCTGTTCATTGATGGTGAGCCAGTATTTCACACTGTCTCCAAAGTGCGTATACAAAACCTTCGCATATTCCACAAACGCATCGATGGTCCGGCGGTCCGACCAGCCACCTTGTTCCTCCAGCACATAGGGAAGGTCAAAATGGTACATGGTGATGATCGGCTCTATACCGTACCTTCTGCATTCCTCTATCATCCCCCGGTAGTAGGCGATGCCAGCCGGATTCACTGCTCCCGTCCCATCAGGAATAATCCTGGTCCAGGCCACGGAAAACCGGTAAGCCTTCAGCCCCATCTCCGCCATCAGCGCGATGTCCTCCTTATAGCGGTGATAATGGTCACTGGCCACTTTAAAATCAGCCGTTCCCTCCGGATGATCACACATATCGATGATGGACGGGGACTTTCCGTCCTCATCCCATGCCCCTTCCACCTGATAGGCCGAGGTGGAGGCGCCCCACAAAAAGTCCTGGGGAAATTCACTCAGATGTTGATATTGCATATACTTTCCTTCCTCTCTTTTTACGACGATCAGCAGATTCCCATCAGTTTTTCTCCGGCTCGAATCTCTCGTTCCTCCGAGAGAACCACGTCATGAAGGTTTCCATAGTTGACGATCAGCACCGGGGTGATCAGATCATAGCCCAGCTCCAGGATCTTCTCCCGGTCAAACTCCACCAGAAGGGTTCCCACTTGAACCTCATCTCCCACCTTCGCGTGCGCCGTAAAATGCTCTCCCTGCAGATTCACCGTGTCGATACCGATGTGAATCAGGATCTCCGCCCCGTTTTCACAGGTGATTCCGATAGCGTGTTTTGTATCAAACAGAGCCGTGATGGTTCCCTTTACCGGGGAGTACAGCTTTCCTTCCTCCGGGATAACCGCCATGCCCTTGCCCAGAACTCCGCTGGAGAATACGGCGTCATCCACTTTTGAGAGAGGCACCGCGCGGCCGCTGACCGGAGAGCAGATGGCGTATGCTTCCTGAGAGCTTCCCTCTTTTCGGGTCTCACTCTTTGCCTTCTCTTCTACTTTTTCCACAGTTCCCTCCGGCTCCTCAAAGCCCAGTATCCAGGCTGCGGCAAATGCTGCGCCAAACGCGATCACACAGGTGACGACGGCGTGGACGATATTCATGGGATTTTCACCGATAAATGCCGGCAGAGCCGCAAGTCCCGGGGAGACAAAGGCGTAGCGCACCAGGCCGGAAAGCCCTGCGTAGATACCGGCAATTCCTCCTCCGATCATGGAGGCGATCAGCGGGCGCTTTAATTTGAGTGTGACTCCGTAAAGGCTTGGCTCCGTGATTCCCAGAACAGCGGTGATTCCTGTCGAGGACGCCAGCTGTTTTAGCTCCTTATTCTTCGTTTTTACTGCCACGGCCAGGGTTGCTCCGCCCTGCGCCACATTGGAGGCCAGCATACCGGGGCCGTTGATCATCTCAGAACCTGTTTTGGTGAGCTGCATGGTGGCGATGGGCGTCATGGCCCAGGCGGTTCCGGATACCACCAGCACCGGCTGTAGGGCTCCCATGAGGGCCGGAATCAGCCAGCTGGCCTTTCCATTGATAAATTCGGCTCCCACCGCAATGATGTCATTTAAAAATACTCCAATCGGTCCTACGATTAAGAAGGCAATGGGCGCCGTGATCAGCAGTGTGATCAATGGCTTCGTAAAGAACTTGATCATGGACGGGGAAACCCTCTCCGCAAACCGTTCCGCGTAGGACATGATCCACACCGTAAAGATGATGGGCAGCACGCTGTAGGAATAGTCGGAAAGAATCACCGGAATCCCAAAGAACGTGATGGGTGCCCCTGCCGCCAGCATGCCGCTCCAGGTCGGATGCAGCAAGGTACATGCCAGGGTCATGGCGAGAATCGGACTGCACTGGAACTTGATGGAGGCGCCGTAGGCCAGAAGAACCGGCATAAAGTAAAAGGCTCCGTCCGAGATCATATTCAGCATCTGATAGGTGCTGCCGTCCGTATTCACCAGGTTTAACAGCGTGAGTATGGCCAGCACGGCCTTGATCATACCGCCTCCCACCAATGCGGGGATCACAGGGGTAAATGTGGTGGAGATGATACTGATGATCCTGGTGAGAAGCTTCTCCTTTTCCTTTGGTGCCTCCCCGCCTCCGCCCATCTCCCCGGTCACCTCCTTGATGGCGCGAAATGCGGTCTGCACTTCATTGCCGATGACCACCTGGAACTGACCGCCTCTGTCCACGACGCTGATCACGCCGGGAATCTTCTCCACAGCCTCCTTGTCAACCTGTCCCTTATCCCGAAATTCAAACCGAAGTCTGGTGGCACAGTGGGTCAGCATCGCCACATTGTCCTTCCCTCCTACTGCTTCGAGGACGTCCAGCCCTGTTTTCTTGTAATTCATACCTGTTCTCCTTTCCATAAGCGCATAATTCAGCGACAAAAAAAGACCAAACATAATAAGCACCGACGTGCTTTTTATGATTTGGTCTTGCCTGCATTACCAGTAACAGCCTCATACACTGTTATTCAATTATAAGATCTTCTGTCTTAAGACAAACTTAGTCTATCAGAATGTGATTTGAAATGCAATGGAAATATGTTCTAAAAACTGAGGGATATTTTTGTATACCATGCACAAAAAACAGGATTATGTCAGGTTAAAAATCTCCAACAGTTCCCGAAACGGCCGGTCCTTATCCGCCTGATAGATGGAGATCCGGCTGGGGTCGCCGCTTCGGTCTGTAAATGCCGGGAACAGGAATCCGC
>Ga0192243_10335_pt1 | contig 18334 bp, 14 predicted proteins | sample Koala_Koa27_K3_FD_131233 | JGI IMG/M metagenome (GOLD analysis project Ga0192243, IMG submission 131233) | Enriched cells from koala feces incubated with labeled cellulose particles, San Francisco Zoo, California, United States - Koala_Koa2-7_K3 ... | reverse complement strand
ACCATAACGGTTGTTTTTGGAAAAACGGGAAACACCGTCACGACGCATAATTCCGGTTACTAAATATTTATCTTTAAACGCATAGTCTACACGACCAAAGATCCCGAATAAAGCAAATTCTCCTTTATATTCCGAATTAGCTTCACGATCATCATCTCTTTTCCCCATATCTAATGTCCAGGTATTGGGATCATCTTCATACAGGTAATGATAACGTTTTCCTGTCATTTTTCTTCCAAGTCCATCACGAATAGCTTCCGTACCAACTAACACAGTTAATTTATGTATATCATTGAACGTAGCCGTATAAGTCATTGTATTATTCCATACCCAACGGTAAGTAAAATCAGAAACCTCCTCCAGGTTATTTTTTCCCATGGATTCTGAGAATTCAGGATTTAATTTCTCCATACGGTACGAATAAGCACCTTTATAATCCAGACCGAAGTTCGTACGGAAAGTCAATCCTTTATATAGATCCAATTCGGCAAACATATTACCAAAAATACGGGTATTTGTATAATAATTGTCTTTATTACGGATCTGATTTGCTACCGGATTCTGGAAGTTACCGGTACCTGCATAAATAGAACCGGCAAAATTATTTTCAATATCATATACAGGTACATAAGGGGACGCACGATAAGTCCATGAATAAGGATTACTTTCTGCTCCACTAGGGCTCAAACCGTTATCTTTAGCAAATGCATAGGTTAGATTTTCCCCGATTCTTAACCAATCTCTTACATTAAAGGAAGTGTTAGCACGTACCTGATATCTTTGATAATAAGACTCAATAACCGTACCATCCTGTTTGTAATAGTTAGCGCTAAAATTATATTGTCCTTTTTCTGTACCTCCGGCAAGGCTTACCTGATGATTTTGCATCATTGCAGCACGATCCACTTCATCCCACCAGTTTGTATCCGAAAATTTAGCGTACGTATTATTAGGATAACTATAATCTGAAGGATCAATATTTTTACTACCACCGGCACCTGCCTGAGTCAGGTAATTAGGAATAGAAGGACTCAGGCCTTCTCCAAATTGAACATGGGAAGGTAGTTCATCCACTCCCAAAATCCGGTAATTATTCTTTTTTGCTTCCCATTCCAGATTTACATGATCCATAGATCCCAAAACATCGTAACGCTTAGCAGTTTTCTGAACGCCTACATATCCATCATAAGTCAAAACAGGCTGACCTGTTTTTGTTCCTTTTTTGGTAGTGATCAAAATAACACCATTCGCAGCCTGAGCTCCATAGATAGCAGCAGCAGAAGCATCTTTCAACACCTGCATACTTTCAATATCATTCGGGTTCATGGTGCTAAGATCCTGATTACGGGTAGAAACTCCATCAATAACATATAATGGACCGTTATCATTTACAGTATTAATACCACGAATACGAACCATCGCCGGAGATCCCGGAGATCCGGACTGTCCGATATATACACCGGCAGCCTTACCCTGCAACTGCTGGGTAGCAGAAGAACCGGAAGAAGCAAGCAGGTCTTTGGTATCTACTACTGCAACAGAACCGGTAATATCCTTTTTCTGCTGAGTACTATACCCTACAACAATTACCTCATCCAGATTTTGGGTATCCTCTCTTAACACAACGTTGAGAACTGTTTCGGATGCCGGGACATTAAGGGTATGGTATCCGATATAAGAAAAGACAAGAACAGCGTTCGGTTCTGCTTCCAAAGAAAAATTACCATCCAGATCAGTAATGGTACCGTTAGTTGTTCCCTGAACCACAACGTTCACACCTAAAAGGGTTTCGCCCCGGGTGTCAGTTACCCGACCGGTAACCTTTCTTGCTTGTTGGTTAATCGCAACCCCTGATTCTGTAGCATGAACAGGTGATGAATAACCTGATCCCACCAGCAAAAAACAAAGAGCTAAACCAAGCCCGCTTTTAAAAAAAGCCAACTGTTTGTTCATCATAACATAAATAGGTTAACATTAATAATATATACAAATAGTCAAAAGATAAATCTTCAACTATGTTGTATAAGGTTAATTCACATATCTCTCATCTACTTTCCCCTGAAAGAATTACAACTTTCTTCAGTAGTTCTGTAGAAACTATGGTGTGTTTTTAATAAATTGGATAATTAATTCTCGATTTATATTTAAATAGAGGAGAATAGAGAAATGATTCTTTAATTTTTTTCCTTTATTCAGGGAAATAATAAATATATGTTTTAGGAAATATTAAAATATGCACTTATTTATTTGCTTTTTACATAAAAACGCTATAAGTTTGCTGTGAATACATCAATTATTTGTTAAATAATACTATAAAAACCATAGTAATAGAATAAAAATGAATACGCCAGGTAGTTTTTAGACCATAAAACTTTTTATTCTACTAAGGAAAAGTTCTTTTAAGTTATGAAATTGTATAAGTTTCTACAGAACTATGATTATTCAAAACAACAGAAATAAGTTGTTCTGTGAATATTTAGAAAGGATAAAATAGCTAATACATAGTCCCTATACTATAAAAAAGCCTATCTTTCTGTTATAGAAGATAGGCTTACTAATATAGTATTAACTTTCTTATCCCTGATGGAAATCCTTCAATACCTTCTGCAGCTCCTGGCGGGCAAAGAAGATCCGGCTCTTTACTGTTCCTAAAGGAACATTCAGGCGGTCCGCTATTTCATTATATTTATAGCCACTTAAAAACATGGAGAAAGGAATTTTTAGTTCACTGTTCAGACTGTTTATTGCCTTGGTAATCTCCTGGATCTGGTAAGCACCGTCCGGGGAGTCAAAGCCGGAATCATTGATCACGTCCAGATTGTAGAGATCCACACCCTGATCGACCACGGTCTGCGTCCGTACAATTTTATGATAGTTGTTTATGAATATATTACGCATTACGGTTAAAACCCAACCTTTAAAATTAATATTATCTACAAATTTATCCTGATTGTCTAAAACCTTAAGCGTTGTGTCTTGTAATAAATCCTGAGCGTCATCACGGTTCGCCGTTAGCATCAATGCAAAATTCATCATGTTCTCTTGCATGCTCAATAATTTTTTCTGAAATTGCAACGCATTCATAATTCTAATTATTATAATCGGTTAAATACTTTAAGAACATCTTCCAGTTATCGTTGAAAGATGTACAAATATAGTAATTAATACATAACGCTATGGCCATTTGATGAATATTAAGACCAAAATCAGGTTCTTTAAATATTTGATTAGAAACGAGTTAGTTTTGATCAGAATTTACAACATGGTATTTCAGCAATGACCATATTTTACAACCGGGTTTATCATATTTACAAGTTTTAAAATTAGTTTTGACAACATTTAATCATGCTAAAGATAGTAAAAATATTCACTTTTACAATACTTTTTCTTCTTAATAATCTATTATTAAGCGCAGAAAAAGAGGCGACCATCTATGTAATAGATATCAAAAAAGAGATCGATCATACCACCTGGCTTTACTTAAAGAATGGTCTCACAGAAGCGGACAGCCTACGGGCAGATGCGGTTATTATCCATATGAACACCTATGGAGGATTGGTGGAAGCGGCGGATTCGATGCGTACCGCGATTTTATATAATCCCATTCCTGTGTCTGTTTTCATAGATAATAATGCCGCCTCAGCCGGAGCCCTAATCTCTATTGCCGCCCGGAACATCTTTATGAGAAAGGGGGCCAACATCGGAGCAGCCACCGTGGTAAACCAGACCGGAGCCGCTATGCCGGACAAATATCAGTCCTATATGCGCTCCATGATCCGTTCTACGGCGGAAGCGCATGGAAAAGATACGATCATTCAGGGAAATGACACCACCTTCCGGTGGAAACGGGACCCGGCTATTGCAGAGGCCATGGTGGATGAGCGGGTGGTAATACCGAATCTGATAGATACCGGTAAAGTCTTAACTTTTACGGCAGAAGAAGCAGTGCGATGGGGATATTGCGACGGGATCGTAGAATCCATTGATGAGGTGGTTCAGCAATTAGGATATACGGATTATGAGATCCGGCAATACACACCCTCCTGGTTTGATCACCTGAAAGGATTCCTCCTGAGTCCCATCCTTCAGTCACTCCTTATCATTATTATTATAGGAGGGATCTATTTTGAGATGCAAACCCCGGGGATCGGTTTTCCATCCGCGGCAGCCATTATAGCGGCTATTCTTTATTTTGCTCCTTTATATATAGACGGATTAGCGCAAAACTGGGAGATCCTGCTGTTCATCATCGGAGTAATCCTCATTTTTGTGGAGATATTTGTCATACCCGGCTTTGGTGTAGCCGGTATCAGCGGCATTATCTGTATAATTACCGGACTGACAACCGCCCTTCTTAACAATACCGATTTCAACTTTGAGGGGGTAACCAACGCAGAAGTAGGAAATGCGACCCTGACGGTGTTAATCAGCTTAGTACTTAGCATCTTTCTCATTATATGGCTATCCAACAAGATCGGCAGCCGGGGAATCCTGAATAAAATGGCCTTACATACCGATCTGGAGGATGCAATTTCCGTTCCTGATATATCCGGCCTGATAGGAAAAACCGGTACGTCAGCTACCGTGCTGCGTCCCTCCGGAAAAGTAGTCATTGAAAAGGAAATCTATGATGCCGTATCCGAATCCGGTTTCATTGAAAAGGATAAAGAGGTCAAAGTCTCACGGGTGGAGAATGCACAGGTATATGTTTATGAGATCCGTTGATAGACAATTTGTTTATCACGGACGGCATATTCGATGGAATCAATGGCCATCAGGTCACTGAGAATATTTCTTGCCGTATAATAATTAATGTGGGCAATCCGGCAAAACTGGTGGATATTGATAAAGGAATGATCATCCAGATAGAGAAACAGTTTCTCCACCGGCTTACTCACCTTTAAAAGGATCCCGGATGACCGCTGTTTTTTCTTCCAGGAATACATCAGGACCTCATTGGCTAACATATTTTCATCTTTCACCCGGATATAAGCCTTATAACGGTCCTCTTTGTCGGGAGCCGCATGCGGTTTATCCGGGCTGGGAGCCACATATATTTCCAGTACGGTTTTCCCCTGCACATCCCACCGGGTAGCCGTAAAAGAAACCTGAGGTTTCGTATACATATGGGAAGCCGCTTCGATCATATAATATTCCTCCTCACTTCTCACTCCCGAAATATGTCCGTTATCTTTTACACCAATCAATAAGCGGCCACCGTCCGTATTGGCAAACGCACTCAGGGTCCGGGCGATCTTTTTACTATCGCTTACTTCAAACTTAAAGTCCAGTTGCTGATGTTCTCCCTGCTCAATCAATACCTCTATCGGATGCCTCTTCTTCACTTTGTTCTCCTCTTTAAACCGCAAAATTAAAATAAATCACTAATTTTGACAGTTAAATATGATTAACTCATTTCACCAGTCAGGAGTTAAAGAAGTCAGGAAAATACGTTGATGATATATAATATGAAAGGATTGAAGGTTCCAGGTTTAAAGTTCAAAGTTTAAACCTGAAACATGGATCTTTGAACTTTTGAACGAGCTGAATAATAACTCTTTCAACTGCTGACTATTAATTAAAAAATATGCGCTTCTTAGGAATTATACCAGCCAGATATGCCTCCACCCGCTTTCCGGGAAAACCGTTAGCCATATTAGGAGGAAAACCCATGATCCAACGGGTGTACGAACAGGTACAGAAAAGTCTCGAACACGTTTGTGTGGCAACAGATGATGAACGGATCCAGGCGGCAGTAAAAGCATTCGGAGGAAATGTGGTAATGACCTCTGACCGGCATACCAGTGGAACAGACCGTTGCTATGAAGCCTATACCCAGGCATCTGCCCCCTATGATGTGGTGATTAACATACAGGGAGACGAACCATTCATCCAGCCGGAACAGATCGGGATCTTAAAATCCTGCTTCGAAGACGAGCGCACGCAGATCGCGACCTTAGTGAAGCCTTTTTCCGCAGAAGCGGATTTTGAAAAAGAGCTATTTAATCCCAACACTCCGAAAGTAGTCCTGAATAAAAATAGCGAAGCACTCTATTTCAGCCGTTCAATTGTTCCCTACATTCGGGGAGATAAACACACCGAATGGCTAAAGAAACATACTTTCTATAAACATATCGGACTCTATGCTTACCGGACAGATATCCTGAAAGAGATCACCCAGCTTCCCCCCTCTTCCCTCGAGCAGGCAGAAAGTCTCGAACAACTCCGCTGGCTCGAAAACGGCTACCGGATAAAAGTAGGGATCACCCATTACGAAACCATCGGAATTGATACCCCGGAAGATTTAGAGAAAGCCCTGAAATTCCTCGAAGAAAAGAAATAAAACCTCCTACTACAACGATTTTTGCAAAATCATCTCTCATCTCTCATATAATACCTCCAATCCCTGTATGGATGGGGAAAGTAGGTATGAGAGATGCCCTTTTTCCATCTCTCATGCATCTCTCATCTCTAATAGAGCCTTACAAGTTAAAATATTAACCAACAACAAATTTAGAATTACAATTCTATACATATTTTTGCTTATAACCTGTTTCCCGCGTAGGCGGGAATCGCAAAAGAACCGACAGTTTCAATTACAAAAGAAAGGAGACGGCCTCTTCCTTTGCGATCCCCGCCTGCGCGGGGAACAGGATTTACTTTGTTATTTACCCGGGAAACAAGTAAGTATTTCATGAACTCTCTCCCAGTTCTCTGCCAGATCTTCCCGTTCTTTATTTACTTCATTTATTAGCCTCTCTTTCCATGACCGATGCCACTTTTTCATTTGTTTTTCCCGGATCATAGCCTCTTCCACAGTGTGAAATAGTTCGACATATACTAACTTGTGACAATTATATTTTTTCGTAAATCCATCGGCCAAACCCTCTTTATGTTCTCTAACCCTTCGCAACAGGTCATTCGTAAATCCGATATATAATACAGTATCATAAGAATTACTCATTATATATACAAAATAGGAGGAATTATTATTTTTCATAATCAGGTTGATGGGTTATTATTAATAAATGAAATGTTTTCTATTTGAAGAAAACCCTGTTTCCCGCGCAGGCGGGAATCGCAGAAGAACCGGCAGTTTCAATTACAAAAGAAAGGAGACGGCCTCTTCCTTTGCGATCCCCGCCTGCGCGGGGAACAATTAGTTCTTATAAGTAAAGGATTTCCGTTCCTTGGATAAGGCTTTATGTTCTACCTCCCGGGGATCCAGTTGAACCGGGCCTGTAACAAATTCGGGGATATTGAACGAATAGAATGAGTTTTCATAATAGTGGGTATGTTCCTGGGGAAGCAGGAAAGGTTTACTGATCTTTCCCTGTTCATCGATAGAGGCTAAATAAGGACGGGTATATAATCCGTCTATCCGGCGGCTACTGAACACAAACCAACGGGAATTACTACTCCAGCTATGATAGCTGTCTACGTTGTCACTGTTCACTTCGTCCAGCGCCCGGGTTTCTCCGGTAGCCAGATCCATCAGCCAGAGATCGGATTCCGGATGCCAGATGGAAAAGTTCCCGTAATCGGACAAGGTATACATTAAATAAGTACCATCGTATGAAGGACGGGGGAAAGAGACACTTTTATTCAGATCCGCAGCGGAAACCAAGGTATCCACCTGCTCAGAAAAACGTCCGGTTGCCGGGTCAAAACCGATACTGCATAAACTGTACCGGATCTGGTCATATTCCGCCGGAAGCTGTTTCACCTCCGCAGAACAGAAATACAACGTTTGGCCATCCGGAGAGAACGCTGGAAAGGTCTCCATCCTATCCGGCGCTTTCAATTGGGGACAAGAGAACAATTCCTGGGTCTCTACATTATAAATGACCACATCTGAATCCCAGTCCACCACTTCCACTCTTTTATGCTGGAAAGAATGAAAAACCTGTTGGGTTTCATTCACCGAATAAGCAATATATTTACCCGAAGGATGCCAATAGGGATAGACACAGGAGGCAAGGGTCTGATCTGTTTTCGTATGGTATACTTCCGCACTTCCTCCGGAAGTCAATACAGTCCCTCCATGGTCACCCCGGATATGCAAACTCATCCGGGACGGATCTCCCATCGGAAAAGAGTGACAATTCACACACCCTGAAACCAATGTATTTTCGATCAGGGGTCTTTCCCTGAAGTCTGAAAGGTTCCTTTCATAGATCCCCATCTTACTATACACCTCATACCCAGGTGCTATCCGCCGGTATACCAGTCCGTAATCAACCGGAAACTCACTGACATAGATAGGAAAGGGAGTATATTGCCACCATTGGCCATCCCTTTTCACAGACACATGCACCATCAGTTTTCCCCCCTTATTCTCTTCCAGCATATTCCGCCATGCTTTCAAAGGAAAACAAATTTCTTTCCCATGCTGCACATGGATCCGGGAACCTCTTTCCCCTTCTACCACTACATCTATTTTAGAAAATTCTCCTTCCAATGTAAAATTCAGAGGAGCCACAGAAGCGGGAACAGTCACCTCCGTATAATCCGGAAAGAGAACAGGTATTTCCTGCAAATGCCGGGCAGCTTCCACCTTCTCATCACAGGAGGACAAACAAAGCCAGCACCCGATGAATAAAATAAAATAGTTTATCTGTTTTTGCATATATATTTTTTTATCACTCTTTTAACCTTATTTCCTAAAATGATAATAATACCAATACGTATCCGAGAACTGGCTTTTCAGCATCGGTTCCGGATTCGGATAGGTGGTATATATTTTCCGGTAGGCTTCTACCCGGCTTTTTACAGTACTACTGATTGGATAAGGGATAGACCGGGACGGATCGTTATTGGTTAATCCCCAGATATAGATCAAGGCTTCCTGGTAGGCTTTCGGTATCCCCTGCAAAGTAAGTGGCTCTCCCAGGCGGAAATAAGGTTGAAAATGTGGGAGATTCTTCGTCAACAGCGTATAAGCCATCAGATAATCAAAAGCCATCCGGTTCGTATAGTCCTGTTGCAGCAACAATCCTAACATCATATCCTTTTCCTGTTCACTAAACAGGAAATCCTGTTGCAATCTGTATTTCCGGAGCATTCCCCATTCCGGATGGGCTTCAATCCGTTCGTCATCTCCCAAAACAGTCAATGCATGCGTAGCCCATTTTCTATAGACCCATGTTTGCTGAAGTATCTTCAGGTATTTAGCAGCAACGGCATATTCACCCATGATCAGATTCGCCTCTGCCAGCCGTTTCACGGCACGGGCACTCTTCTGGAAATCCGGGATCGATTCCATCGCCTCAAAAACAAATCGTTCGGAAATATTGATAAAACCGAGGTGATAATAGATTTCATTCGTAGTCATCGGCACCGTAAAATCAATCAAGAAAGAAGGCATCAACCCTTCCGGGCCATTCTGGAAATAAGAGAACATCCGCTCTCCCAGGATCCCCTCTTTGGCTAAGGCTAAGTTCAGGCAGGCTACGGACAAAGGAGCATCCGGAGTCTTTTGATCCGCATACGCAATGATTTTACTCCACTGCCTGTGACGGGCATAGTAATCATATCGCATCACCTCTTCTTTCCGGAAATCCGCATTCGTATACACTAAATAACCCGTACATCCGAACAGCAGGACCACTAAGCCCGTAAACCAGACCCCTCCCTGCTTCGCAGACTTCTCCGGAAGATAGCGGGAGACTACCGGAATGAGAACTACCATCATCCATACAAGCGGTATGACATTCGGGAAGATATGCCGGAAACGGTAATACTCCGCACCGGTCCACAATTTAGACAAAGGATACTGAACCAACCACAGTTTAGCCGCGAGCGGTAATAATAAACTAATCAATAAAAAGGCAGCAAGCATGCTCCATACCCATTTACCGGATTCTTTCTTCACCTGTATTTCCCAACAAAGAGATAACCCTACAAAAATCAGGAAAGCTCCCCCGGTAAACCAATACAAAGCCGGGATCATCACAACCCCATATATTCCCCTCACTTTTACAGAAGGAAGAGAAAAATAAACCAATGCTCCGGCTAATACCAGCAACAATGCGAAGATCCCACCCGGCATCATATTTTCATCACATAATAAAACCCAGTAGAACAGGGAAGGAATACAGCTCAAAGGCAGACAAACAGAGCTATTCCGGAACCTCTTCATGATCCCCGCCATTTCCCGCTGAAGAAAAACAAGCAACAAAGCAACCAGCGCTGCCCCTATCCAGGGAAAATAGAAGAACTGAGTGATAAAACGTCCGAGATAATTAACCATCCCACCCGGCCGGCCCACAGTTTCCGCCAGATAATCAGACGTAAAAAGAAACAGTTGGTATTGTTCCTGATAAACTAAATGGAATGGATAGAGCCATCCAAAAAACAAAAAGATGCACCCCCCTAACAGAAAGGTCAATCCAAACTCTTTATATAGCGTGTTTTTTTCCATGGTTTTTACTTTTTATCTCACAATGTTCATCCTTTCCGCTTCCGTATGCTCATACCAGTGCTCAATATCTGCCGCCTGAAAAGGAAGAGGACCTGTGGAGAGTTCCGGTATATTATAGGATTTCAGGGTAAAATCATAGGTCGCCGGATCCCTTTGGGGAAGGACAAATGGTTTATGAGCCTTCCCGGTGCTGTCCACATAACAAAAATAGGGTTTTCCATACAAACCATCCTCTCTTTTGCTTGCAAAAACAAACCACCGGCTATTAGAAGACCAACTATGATAGGTATCTGATTTATCCGAATTTACTTCCTCCAAAGGATTCAGACCGCCGGTCTGCAAATCAATCCAATGCAGGGAAGCCTCCCGGTGCCAGATAGGGAAGGTCCCATAGTCCGCGACCGTAAAAGAGAGAAAACGTCCATCCGGAGAAGTTTTCGGATGGCAAACTGACTTTCCGTGTTCCTGTCCGGAATAAATGGTCTCGATCTCTTCCCCCCAGCTACCGGTCACAGCATCAAACGGGATACGGCACAGGTCATATTTCAGGGAATGAATACTATCCGGCAGGGAAAGCGATTCCGCCCGGCAGAAATAGATCGCCTTTCCATCCGCGGAAAAGACAGGAAAGGTTTCGAGCGCATCTGTCTCCGTTACTAAGGGAGAGGTAATTATCCGGTTCTCATCCGGATCCAGCACGATCAGGTCAGACACCGTATCATACACTTCAAGTTTTTCTCCCCGGAACGCATGAAATTCCGGTATAATTATATTCGTAGAGAAGACTATATATCTGCCGGAAGGATGAAAATTTCCATACACGGCTGTAGAGATCATTCCTTCTCCCAACGTATTGATCTTCCGCAGAGAACCGTTCCGGTTTAACACAGTTCCCCCTTTCCCGCCTCTTACATGCAGAAAAGAGAGATCCGGATCCTGGTTACCATAAACATGGCAATTCATACAGGAACCCTCCGTCAGATTATTATCCGCGATCACCCGTTCGGAAAAACTTTCCACATGCCGCTCCCGGATCTGGATCTTATTCCAGACCTCATATCCGGGTTCAATCAGCCGGTAACTCAGATACGGATCCACCTCCTCCGGAGCAATGTGCCAGCGGAAAGGAGCATATTGGATCCACTTTCCCTCTACCCGTGCCGTCACCTGGACAGTCACGGTTTGCCCTTTTTCCGCCTGCAGGAAGGAACGCCATTTTTTAGGAGAGAAGCGAACCCGTGTATTTGCCTTTACCACCATATCTGTGGATTTTCCTTTAATCTTCACCTCTATCGCATCCGCCGGGTTACGCAACATAAAATGTAGCGGGGCTATGTTGGGAGGGATCGTAATATCCGTATATTCCGGATAGACCGGTGGCCATTCTGTGGAGATCTTTACATCCGTGGGTTGTATGCAGGATACCAACCATACAAAAGATCCGATGATGATATGTATAAACCCATTTTTCATTCGTTCCTCATCTGTGCAAAATGATAATAAAACCAATAAGACCGTCCATATTTCTCCTGCAAAGGGGCTCCCTGTCCGTTAGCTGCTTCATAGACCTTGGTATATTCCACAAACTCACTGATCACATGCGTCGGGATCTTATAACTTTTCAGGACCCCCTCCGGTACCTTTTTCCCGGCCAGCCAGATCAATAGTCCTTCGCCATAGATCCGGGGAGCAAACGGAAAAGCATCTTTCCCATACCGGTCATAGGTGTCCCCAAAGGATTGAATATCCTTATTCAAAAGGTACCAGGACAACAGATAATTCAGGGCCACCTTATTCCCCGGATGATGTTCCACCAAGGCTTTCAGGGAAGTTTCATGGTCATTCCCCTTTCTCAACAAATCCGAAGTGAACCGCTGCCCCCTTTTCACCTGTAGCCAGAGGTTCGTCTCCATAGGGTCCGCATATAACATCTGCCGGGTGGCGGCAGCCCATTTCCGGTGGAAAAGGGTTTTGTCCAGCATACGCAAATACTTTTCCGTAGCCGGAATATCTTCATTGACCAGGTTGATCTCCGCTAACCGTTTGGCCATCCGCGAACTCCGGGCGGAAGGCAGGAAGATCATCCCTAACATCGCTGAATGCTGGGCCATATTCATATCCCCCACATGAAAGAAAGCCTCATTACTGAAAAAGATATTCAGTACCGGGGACTCCGGACCTACATTCAGGAACAATCCATAGGAAGCCGGTTGATAATATTCCATCAGCTTCTCCCCCATTTCGCCCCGGTAGGAAAGCGCGAGATTCGCATAATAAGTAGCCACCGGATTGGGAAGATCACAAGCGGTCACCTTCCGGTACACCCTTTCCCAGTTACCAAAATAGGCTTCACTATCTAAACTCAGTAATTTCTCCCTCGTGAAATTGGCTTTCGCATAGGTCCCCAATCCCAAGAAACAAAGCAAAACAGTTAGCACCACTCCCCGTCCGGCTAATGTCGTTAACCGGAACCGGACCGGTTTATTCAACAACAGGACAAGCAAAACAGCCAATAATAAAGCCGGCACAAGCACCAGGGAATTAGTTGCAGGATACAGGAATGCCTGTTTATAAGTCAGTAAATAGAAAGGCCGGAATACAAACGGAATAAAAACAGCAAACAAAACACAAACACCCTGGTAGATCCATCCACCTTTGCGATAGATACTTTCTGCCAGCATTAACCAGAGAAAGACCCACATCCCTGTTCCGGTCAGGAAATACAATGGGAGGATCCCTGCCAGGCCGGTAAGTGCTTTCCCCTTCCCAGAACGGATCCGGACGTAAAAGAGGAAAAAGAGCAGCCCAAAGATCGTCGAAAAAGTCTCCGCCAGGGAATAGTTGATCTGATAATGGAGGATCCATTCCATCACAACCGGGAAAAAAGCCACTAAGGAAAAATATTCTTTCGTAAATCTGCGGAGAACAGCCACACAAAGGATCCATTCCAGCAAAAGGACCAGCCCTAACACAACAGGGCCTCCCCATCGCAGGTAATTAAACTGGGTCAGAAAGTCCCCGGTCAGGCAGGACAAGGCGGCCGGTTTGGTAAAGTAGGAAAGAAAATAGCCGGGAGTGAACAAAAACAGACGGATCTGCTCTTTTAGAAACAAATGATAGGGATAGCCGTACTGAAAAAAAACAATACAAACCACCAGAAATATTGCACCGGCTAACACTCTGAATCCAACCTCCCCTTTCATGCGTACCTATTAAGCCTCTTAGTCTGTTTTCTCATAAATTAAATTCGTTCTCACAAAGTTACAATTATATTTTTTATAAAACAGAAGTTCTGTCCGGTTTTGAAAGACAATAAAAGGAGACAGGTCTCAAACTCTCCTGTTCCCCGCGCAGGCGGGGATCGCAAAAGAAGGGACGGCTTTCCCTTTTTTCTTACTCGAAAACGGTTGGTTCTTGTACGATCCCCATCTGCGAGACTATGTAAAAACTGATTTATAACTCCAACTACCTTACGAATTGTAAACCATCAGAGGTTCTCCTTAGTCAATTACCCCAGAAAGGGTTCCATGTGAATCGCAGATCGACCTTAGCCAATAACCCCGGATAGCACCCAGTCATATTCGGAAGATTTTTCGAAGGGTGATTGGAAAAGGGTGATTGGAAAAGGGCGATTGGCAAAGGGTGATTGGCGAAGGGTGATTGGAAAAGGGCGATCTTTATCTCTTAAGTCCCGCAGGGACGGCACATAGTAGCCTGGGATGCAAATCCCAGGTCAGGTATCAGGAGTCCATGGAGTGCTGTAAGTACGACACTGCATATACAAACCTATTGTTTCCATAAGAGGGGGTGTACCTACAGCACACCCTCGGTAGGGATTTCTCTACCTGGGACTTGCGTCCCAGGCTACTATGTGCCGTACCTGCGGGACTTAAGAAATAAAGATCATCCTTCGCAAAAATCTTCCGGACACTATTCATCACAGCCCCTCTTCGTTGAAAACTCCCTTCATCCCTATTTATTTCCAAAAACATCCCTTGAAAAAGCAAAAAGATCCGGTATTTTTCTTATCTTGATTACCACTAAAGGATGGGCACACGGCCGTGTGCCCATCGGATCACACACGAGAACCAACGGGCTCACGCACGTGAGCCCATGGGTTCACACGTGAGAGACGAAAACCGGATGCTTAGCTATGAAAAAAAGGAAACGACAAAACAAACTTTAAAAACTTATTCGTATGGCAATCTATTATGACTTCAGAAAAAAGCCGGGACAAAAATCAGACGAAGAAAATCCGTTGATGACTCCCAGAGTCGTCTCTTCCGGCACCTGTAAAGCAGAAGCGTTATATGAAATCGTCAGTGATGGCACCACCTTCCAGGCCGGAGAATTAGAAGGGGCGCTGAATGCCCTGATCGACCAGATGGTCTACCAGTTACAACATGGCCACACGGTGGAATTGGGAAAGTTGGGCTATTTCTCCCTAAAAATCACTTCCCGGGAGGTGACAGACAAAAGCAGCATCCATGCCCAATCCATCTCCTTCAAAAACATCAATTACCGTCCCTCCGCCTGGATGAAACAACAATTCATCAGTCTGCCCCTCGTCCGCTCGGCCAAAGGATTCAACCAATCCAAAGAATCCACCTTAGAACAGCGGAAAAGACTATTGGATCATTTTCTGGACAATCATCCCTTCATCACCCGGAGCGAATACACCGGATTGACCGGCCTGTTAAAGAAAAAAGCACTCGAAGAACTGAATCAACTTGTTGCGGAAGGATACCTGGCAACCTATGGTGGACACAACAGAAAGGTCTATATCAGAAAGAGATAGGGCTCTTATCTGCCCTATGGGATAAAAAAGAAAGGCATGAGGGATGAGAGATCATTAGAGATCAAAAAAAAAGCATCTCTCATACTTTAAACAACTGAATTTAAATAAGATAAATTCAAATATTAGAGATGAGAGATGATTTTATAAAAATACATGTAGTATATAGAATTATTTGGGCCCAAACTCCATCACTATTTTATAACTACCACCTTCCCTCAAGGTAAATTTAGCCCCTATCTCCGTAAGGCTTACCGTTCCTTCCGGGCAGCCATAAATGTATATAGATAATAAATTACGAGACGCAGATATACTGGTAACTGTATGGATACCCACCTTTCCTTTATCAGTTATCTGATTATTGCTTGGATTCAGACTGGAAGTAAACCCATTGTGTAAATTAGTATGAACTGTTGCACCATAACTTAAATCATTCGTAGTTGACGATGCTCCCGGACCATTCTTAATAATAATAACATCTGCATATCCCGTAGCTAAAACAGCATCTACCATTTCACCGGGTTGCTCTTCCACTATAAATTCAGGAGAAGATGCCTGTACTTGTTCGATAACCAAAAAGACAAATAATCCACAGAATAAAAGAAATAATTTTTTCATGATAGTAATTTTTAAATTGTTAATATTAAAAGAGTAAAGTTTCCACACTTTATTAAACAGACAATTAGAAATAAAATAATAGCTCATATGCAGAGCCTTTCCAACTCACATAAAACAGAAATTAATTACAACCGGAACGACCTGCATACATGGCCCATGTAGCATCTGTTTTAATATAATCAGGATCATACTGATAAGAACCATCCGGTGAAGCGTAATAGACCTCTCCAGGGGTCACCTGTACCAGTGTAGTAACTACATTCTTAGAACAGGTGGTATTTCTACAGGCAGCCAGCCATGTATTTTCCGTAGATATAGGGTTATCAGGGAATAGGGAAGGATCAATAATAACAGGATTTGTACCTCCGTTCGATCTTCTATACGAAACATAAGGAGCCACATGGTAAACCCAATGAGCACAACAAGACCCATTACTGGCAGCCAGTGTTCCATACATAAAGAACTTTTTACACTCATATCCGTATTCATTAAAAATTCTACGCATAGCATGCGCCCTGTAATAACAGCCATCTCCTATATAAGAGAAATTAATCCCACTGTTTTTAATATGGTTTATAATGGTTTGTAAAACCGCTTCACTGGGAACAATACTTTCATACGTAGCAGATTTAAGTTCAAGAGGTGGAATTTTAGACGCATTATAAGCATCTATTTCTTCTAATGAAGTATACTTAACCTGTGCAATATCATTCGTTTCTTTAAATACATATACATTAAAAGGAATATCATACTCCTTTGCATTTTTAAGCATTTCCATATACCTGGTATATTCTTCCAAACCCGGATCCAAATAAAAAGACCGGGCAGATTGAATAAATCCAATATGTGCTCCATCCTCCCCTTCCGATATGACAAAAGGAACCACACTTCCTAAAAAGTCCAGATCATCAAATGCTAACTGTTCCGAATAAACGTCTATATCTTCTTCTGCATACTCATTTTCTTCCTTATTACAGAAAAAAAAGAAAGAAAAAGAACAACCAAAAGTGGGAAAAAACTTTTTTCTCTTACTACATTTTTCATACTACTTACATGTTTATTATTTATACTAAAGCTAATTTTTATATCAGGCATTCCAACGGGTGTGAAAGGTTTTCAAACCGTAAGCAGTACCCTGATACAATACACTGGCCGAAAGTCCTACGATCGTGGGAGATTGTCCATCATTCGTTGGTAAATTATAGAAAAAAGAAGAGGGAAAGCTGGTGGTGGCTACCCACACAAAAGTGCTTTTATTAGCAGGAATACTCACAGAAGAGACCTGAAGTCCCCCATTACTTTCATGAAAAGTAACGGAAGAGCTTTGTTTACCGGAGAGAGTAACCGCAATCATGGCCGGAGTCAAGGTGAAAGCAGTGGTAGAGGTTATGGATATATAGTACCAGGAAGTAACGACTTCAGCCGAATCTGCACTATAAGGTTTAGTAAGGGTACTGGGACTTGCACTGGATGTACTTCCCATAGTTCCTAAATTACCCCGCCGGTTACTTTTTAAATTAATGTATACAATTGTAATGCCGGTTACGGCTCTTTCTCCTCCGTTATCCGGAGTTACAATAGGGTTAGATTGTTCATTCATGGTTTTCAATTTTAAATGAGTAATTAATAACTATAAAAAATAAATGGTTTTCCTCTATTCCTTGTAATTTCAATTTACTAATAAATATATTTAAATTAATTGTAAAACAAGGTATATATTAACATAATACAACATTTAAAACTAAATAAAGATCAAAATAAACAAAATAATCATAGAAATAAACATAAAAAAAGGATAAGAAATTTTTATTCTTATCCTTTTTTTATGTTATGTGGATTGATTTTCAGATATGAGCCCATGAATTTACATGGATCGTTCCCTGCCCGAAAAACAGAGAAGTTATCACTTTCGGCTCTCCTCCTTCTGCAGACATCCACAAAAGTTCTACGTGTTTGTTAGCTGGATGATCTCCCGGTTATAGAACACTTGTCACCGTATAAGTAAGCTCCTATAGAGCATAGTAGATTTGTCCTATAGTTTCATCAATATATTTCTATATAAGATTATTTTTATTTATTCCACAAGGTATAAAATTGAGATACTTCAGGATAAGTATTATTATTGCCAATCAATCCCATTCTTCCCTGTAAAACTACCCGTGTAGGAGATTGTCCGTCATTGGTAGGCAAACCAAAAAAGAAAGAAGAGGGAAACTCACCTGTACGCAACCATATTTGTGTTGCTTTACCACCTACCAACTGTATACCAGAAAGCATTGTTCCTTCAAATGCATCAAAGAATCTGACCATACCTCGACTGGTAGTATGATGAGCTAAAATCATCTTAAATAAATCTGGATAAAATTCATATGTATACTCTTCACCCTGCTGCCATGTAATGGCTACTCTATACCAGGTTAACACTTGCTCACCGGACTCACCACTATAAGGTTTAAGAATGGGATAATAGGTACTCCCTGAACTATGTTTGGGAACTG
>Ga0192243_10333_pt1 | contig 18399 bp, 11 predicted proteins | sample Koala_Koa27_K3_FD_131233 | JGI IMG/M metagenome (GOLD analysis project Ga0192243, IMG submission 131233) | Enriched cells from koala feces incubated with labeled cellulose particles, San Francisco Zoo, California, United States - Koala_Koa2-7_K3 ... | reverse complement strand
CCTTTATCTCCTTGAAGGACTGGCAATCGGGAGACGGAGACTGCTCGATTTGAGCTTTGGTTTTTTTATGAGTGCTCTGATTCTGGATTTCGCATGTGCGGCTGTCGGCTTTTTTTTTGTAGAGAGACATCTTCGAATACTGCTGCTCTGTGCTCTGATTATGACAGTTTTTGAGACGGTCTGCGGAATTTTGTGGATTCTGGTGTGCCACAGGGCATTTGAACGGTATCATTTCTGCCGCGATGCTATCTTCATTTACGGCAACAGGGAGGATGAGGATGAATACGTCAGAATTACCAATACGCTGAACCTGTATTTTAAAATAACAAAAACGCTTAGCTGTCAGGTCGGTGAGGATGTTATTCTGCAGAAGATCCCGGAGTCTTCGATTGTTTATCTCGGAGATATTCCGACGGAGATACGGAACCATATCCTGAAGTTCTGTCAGAAAAACCGGATTGAATGTTATGGCATTCCCAAGATTTCGGATATTTATATTCAGACGTCCGAAATGATGCAGCTGAATGATAAGCTTCTGCTGAAATATCCGAGTGTCGGCATTTCCGGAGTCAGGGGCGCGGTGAAGAGAGCGGCGGATGTTGTATGTTCTCTGATCCTGCTTGCGGTTACTTCTCCGATCGTGCTTGTGGCAGCGATTCTGATTCACCATGAGGACGGCGGACCGGTTATATACAGACAGCCCCGTGTGACGCTGGACGGCAGACCGTTTGTCATGCTGAAACTGCGTACGATGCGCGTAGATGCCGAGGAGGACGGCGCACGGCTGGCCTGTAAGGATGATGACCGCGTGACGCGTGTCGGACGGGTGCTCAGGAACCTTCATTTTGATGAACTTCCCCAGCTGTCGAATGTACTGCGGGGAGAAATGTCGATGGTGGGACCGCGGCCCGAACGCGAAGAGTTTATCCGGGAGTACGCCGAACAGATTCCGGAGTTCCCGGAGCGCCTGAAGGTGAAGGGCGGACTGACCGGATACGCACAGGTTTACGGCAGATATAACAGTGAGCCGGAGGACAAGATCAAATATGATCTGTATTATATTTATCACTATTCTCTCTGGCTGGATATAAAGCTGATAGTTTTAACAATCCGTATTTTATTCCAGAAGGAAAATACAGAGGGTGTGGAACAGGGACAGATCAATGCCCTGAAGAAAAAAGGAGACGATACAGATGAGAGAAAAAAATCAACATAAAATACGAACACTGATCGGCTGGATCGTATCGATCGTACAGATCGTGCTGTCGGCCCTGGTTTACATCCTGTTGGTACGGGCGGATCTTCTGCCGACGAAACTGATGGCCGTAGCGGCTGTGGTGCTGATTGTACTGATCCTGCTGTTCCGCCTGCTGATGGCGAGGAAGGGAAAGACGATACGGTTTGTTATCGGGCTTGTCCTGTCCCTGCTGATCTGCGTGGTTCTGGTTGTCGGCTCTCTTTATCTGTCACAGCTTACCGATACACTGGAGGTTATCACTGAGACCGCGGAGGAGACGACCTGTGTGGGTGTTTACGTTCTGGACACGGACAGCGCGCAGAGCATTGAGGATGTCGTTGATGATACATTTGGCATTCTGGAGAATCAGGAAAGGGAGGCTGCGGATAATGCCATCGATCAGATCGATGAGGAGACGGGCACCCTGATCAGTTATCTGGAGTATGAGGACACGGGTGCACTCGCGGATGCGCTGCTTGACGGTGAGTGCCGTGCCATTATTTTAAATGAAGGATTTGTGGATATCATCGCTGAAGCGGAGGGGTATGAGGATTTTGATACGCAGGTACGTGAGATCGCTTCCTACGAGTGGAAGACTGTCGTTGAGATAGAGAAGACCGAGGATGAGACCGAAGCGGCTGAGAACAATGATGTGTTTATCATGTATATCAGCGGAATCGATACTTCCGGAGGCGTATCCGCTACAGGACGCAGCGATACGAATATTCTGGCGGTAGTCAATACGGAAACGAAGCAGATACTGCTGATCTCCACGCCCCGCGATTATTATATTCCGCTTTCGATTTCAAACGGCGTGAAGGACAAGCTGACTCATGCCGGCATATACGGCGTTCAGGTGTCCATGGATACGCTGGAAATGCTGTATGATATTGATATAAACTATTATTTCAGAATAAACTTCAGCGGCTTTGAACAGTTGATTGACGCTCTGGGAGGTATTACGGTAGAGTCAGATTATGAATTTGACGTGGAACCGTCCTATCATTTTGAGCAGGGTACGAATTACCTGAGCGGGATTGAGGCGCTGGCTTTCGCGAGGGAGCGTTATTCCTTCTCTTCGGGCGACCGTCAGAGAGGAAAGAATCAGATGGCGGTCATACAGGGTGTGATCGATGCGCTGCAGAGTCCGTCCATACTGCGGAATTTTACCGGCCTGATGGACAGCCTGGAGGACTGCATTGATACAAGCATTCCGTACAGTCTTCTGACCGGTATGGTGAAGGACCAGTTGAGCAGCGGCACTTCCTGGAATGTTGTCTCTTACAGTGTCGACGGTACCGGATCCAGAGTAACTACTTATTCCATGAACCGGTCTCTGTATGTCATGATCCCGGATGATGACACCGTATCATACGCGCAGGAGCTGATTGAGGCTGTCTGCGCCGGAGAGACAGTGACCATAGAAGAATAATGAAAAAGGTATTGATTATTGCGACAGTGAGCGGATTCCTGTTCCAGTTTGAACAGGAAAATGTCCGGATTCTTCAGAGCCTGGGATACGAGGTGCATTATGCCGCGAATGCAGAGACGGAGAATTATCTTTTTGACAGCCGTGAGATTGAGAGACTGCAGATCAGGATGCACCCGGTTCCGATTCCGAAATCGCCCACTAAGTTGTTGGCGGTCCGGCGGACACTGCGGATGATTACTTCTCTGATTCGCGAGGAAGGTATTTCGCTGATTCACTGCCACACGCCGGTGGGGGGCGTGCTGGGACGCATGGCCGGCCGCAGCTGCCGGGATATGAATGTCCGGGTGATTTATACGGCGCATGGTTTCCATTTTTTTGAGGGCGCTCCGGTGCCGGGGAAATGGTTGTATCATATGATAGAACAGAAAATGGCGCATGATACGGATGCGCTGGTTGTCATCAACCGGGAGGACTATCAGAATACTTTAAAATTTCGTTTAAAAAAGGACGGGAAGGTTTATCAGATTCCGGGAGTGGGACTGGATACCGAACGGTTTCAGCCGCTCACTGAGGAACAGCGCCTTGAGGCGAGAGGGAAGCTTAACCTGTCTGAAGGGGATTTTTTCCTTGTTTTTGTCGGGGAACTCAATGAAAACAAGAATCCGTTTATTCTGCTGCGCGCACTTGATCTGCTGAAGAACAGTGATTATGCCGGTCGGCGAATTATATGCGGTATCTGCGGAGACGGCGCCGCACGGGAGAAGCTGACACGGCAGATAACGGAAATGCAGCTGTCAGATGCCGTGAAGATGTACGGATATTGTTCTCCGGTTGCGCCGGTTCTCGGGTGTGCCGACGCCATGATCTTTCCTTCGAGACGGGAAGGCCTTGGGATGGCGGCATTGGAGGCTCTGGCGATGGGAATTCCGGTGATTGCCGCAGACAATCGCGGAACCAGAGAGTACATGGAACACCGAAAGAATGGTTGGGTATGCGGGCCGGACGATGCGCATGGATATGCAGATGGTATCCGGTTTGTGGAGGGACTGGATACTGCTTCGCGGGAGGAAATGAAAAAGGCCTGCCGTGCGTGTGTTCAGAAATTTTCCAAAGATAAGACCGCAGAGATCATGAGCCGGGTGTACAAAGTGATTGATGATAAAATTTCTGCTGAGATGTAGCTGCCGGGAGGCAGATTTACAGATTTATAAAAGGGGCGATACCAGTTGTGGAAGAATTAAAAGTAAGTGTACTTTTATGTGTCTATAATCCGGTGCGCAGTTACTTCCTGCAGGCGGTCAGGTCGATTGTGAACCAGACGATGCAGGAGTGGGAACTGATCATCGTTGATGACGGGTCATCGGAGGAGCACAGGGATGTGTTCCGGGAGGCGGCGGCTCTTGACGACCGCATCCGTCTGATACATAAAGATGAAAACAGAGGGCTGGCCGCGGCAATGAACGAGGCTGTCTCCCATGCGGGAGCGCGCTATCTGGCCCGTATGGACGCGGATGATATTTCCGAACCGGACCGGCTGAGAGTTCAGTACGATTTTCTGGAGAATCATCCGGAATATCAGTGGGCGGGATCCAATACCGACCTGATCGATGATAACGGCAGGTGGGGGACGCGGAAGCTCCCGGAGATTCCGGATACGAGTGATTTTCTGAAATATTCTCCTTACATACACCCGTCGGTGATGTTTCGCGCGGAGGTTCTTCACCAATGCGGCGGTTATCATATCACAAGGCGGGGAGAGGATTATGAACTGTTCATGCGTCTGCATGCGCAGGGCATGCGCGGGTATAATATACAGGAGGTACTGTTTTCCTATCGGGAAAGCATGGGTACATATCGCCACAGGGATTTTCGAAGCTGTGTGGAAGAGGTAAGAATCCGCCGGGAGGGATTTCGCAGGCTCGGCATGCATTCGCCTCTTGCAGCCTTCAGTATTATAAAGCCGCTTTTTGTTGCTTTTGTGCCGTATTTTCTGCTGGTGCGTATCAAGAAAAAAGCCAGGAAGGAAATGTATGTGGAGCGATACAGTGACAGTCAGACTTTCTGATTACGAAAAAAACCTGCGCGCCTGTCCTTTGTTTTATGATGTGACAGAAGAGCTTCAAAAAGAACCGGTTGACACGGTCAATTTATTAAAAGATTCTTTACAGAATCCGGGCTGGATGCACGGTGATACAAAGCCGTCGCCGGCGGAGCAAAGCCGGACGATACGCAATATCTGTGACTATGTGGTTTCACCAGCGCTGCACGGTTATGTTCTCTGGGTGCTGCGAAGAGCACTCGAAAAGGGAATATCCCGTCTGTATTTTCTGGCCAGGGACGGTTATTTCATGTACCGGACGGCGGATTGTCTCTGCAGACAATTGAGCCTGCCTGTGGAATGCCGGTATTTATATTGTTCGCGCTATTCGCTGCGGATCCCTCTGTTTCATCTCTATCCGGATGAGGCGCTGGAATATATCTGCCGCGGAGGCATAGATGTGACATTGAGAAAGGTTCTCAATCGGACGGGTATTGCCGAGTCAGAACAAAACAGAGTATTGGATACTTTGCGTTGTTCTGAGTTTGGTGAAAGCCTGCTTGACTGTGCGGCCGGACAGGCTCGTACACAGCAATTGAATCAGGAAGCCGGAGAGCAGGATTTTGCTGATATAGTGATTCCGTATGCGATGCTTGCCCGCCTGCGTGGGGATCTGAAACAGGATTCCTTTTTTATGGAATGTTTGACGCAGCATTCCGCTGCTGCTTTTCCCGCATTGTCAGGCTATTTTCGGCAGGAGGGTCTGCTGGATGAGCTGCCGATGGCTGTGGTTGACAGCGGCTGGGTCGGCTCCATGCAGAAGGTGATGAACCAGCTGCTGAAAACCTTCGGAAAGCAGCGTGAGCTGCTGACCGGGTTTTACTGGGGGCTGTATGAACTGCCGGACGGGGTTGACGCAAATGATTATGAGTGCTATTATTTTTCACCGGAAAAGAATCTGCGTGAAAAGGTTTATTTTTCTAACTGCCTGTTCGAGGGAATTTTCAGTGCTCCGCACGGGATGACGCTCAGATATCAGGAGAGAGCCGGACGGTATGAGCCGGTTCTGGCAGAGCAGGATGACACAAATGTACGTTTTATGGAGATGATTCGCGCAAGAACCGGAGACTGGACGGACATACTGGTTCGGCACATGGTGCAGGATGTGGATTTGTCTGCGAATGATTCGGAACCCAGGGCGGACGGGAGGATGCCTAAGGCACCGATCGGAACTATGGCGGACAGCATGGGAGAGCGGGCAGTGATCCGCAATCAGCTTTTTCTTTTTATGGGACAGCCCACGCCGCCGGAAGCTTATGTGTTCGGCAGCCTGCCGTTCTCCGATGACGTACTGGAATACGGCGGACAGATGGCGGCGCCGATGTCAGAGGAGGAGCTTTGCGCCAATCATGCCGGCCCGAAGATACTGTCCATGCTGGGTATTCGTCATCAGCCGCTGAAGGAGAGCGCCTGGTATGAGGCGAGCGCCGTGATGGGAGGACGCAGAGTAAAGCGTCATCTGCGGCGCTATGCCGGATATAAATACCTGCTTTACATGAATAAGACAAGGAACTACCGCAGGCAGAGGAAAGCTGCCGGATATAGATAATCATGGAAAATAAAGATATAACAGAAAAAAAAGAAAGAAGAAAACAATACTGGTTTGTTATTCGCGAACTGACTTCACGGGAAATCAAAAGAAAATATGCCCGTTCTAAGCTGGGAATTGTTTGGAGCGTGCTGAATCCGCTGCTGACGATGGCGGTGTTATCGCTGATCTTTTCGAAGATGTTTTCGCGTTCGATTGAGAATTATCCGATTTATTATCTGTGCGGATATATTCTGTGGCAGCTGTTTACGGGAGCAACGAATTCGGCTATGTCCACGCTTGTTGATAACAAGAATATGCTGATTAAGGTAAAGTTCCCGATGCGGATTTTTGTCATGTCCAGAGTATATACCGCATTTGTGAATTTCCTGTACTCCCTGATCGGATTCGCAATTATGATCTGTGTGTTTCGAACATGGCCGAACTGGACCATATTTTTTGCACCCGTGATTGTGTTTTTCCTTGTGCTGTTTGCCATGGGATTTTCGTATATTCTATCGACTGCTTATGTATTTTTCGGGGATGTGAAGCATTTGTATTCCGTGCTTCTGACGCTGTGGATGTACATGTCGGCCATCTTTTATCCGGTCGATCAGCTTGGAGAATTTATGGCAAAAATCATACGTGCCAATCCGATTTTTAATTACATTGACTGCATGCGTTGTCTGATTCTTTACGGGACGATGCCGTCACTGTTTGAGATCATCCGGATCGCGGTATGGGGCATCGTGGTGTATTTGATCGGCGTTCAGGTATTTAAAAGAAATAAAAATAAAATTATGCAGAAACTCTGATTTCTGATTGAAAATGATTATGAACGGAAAGCATGTTTTGATAAAAGGAATGAAGAAAATAATGGATTCGAGACGAAGAAGTTTTCGCCGCACAGCTGCCGCAGCCGCATTGGTCTGTATCGGTACCGTGATGTGTCCCCAGATAGCTCTGGCTTCCGGAGAACGCGTGTATTTCGGTTCGGAGAGCTATGAATGGGAGCTTGGCCAGTCCTGGCTGCTCGGTACGTATGCGTCCGCTGACGGAGATCTGGAGAGCGCGGATTATATTATCACTTATGATCCGGAGATGCTGCAGTGGGATGCGGGAGGCGAGCTGATCGAGGACGGACAGATACAGATATCCGCTGATGAGATTGAGGACGCGGAATACCGCCTGATGATGAATTTTTCTCCGCTGCTCGCAGGAGAGACGGAGATTACGATTACACAGGCTCATGTGACGGAGGATGGTGAAAGTGAAGTATCGCCGGAAGATGTATCTGTCCCGGTTTCCGTCCTTGTTCCGTCGGGCTGCCTGCTGGACGGTATCTATATCAACGGAATACCGTTGGATGATTTCGATTCGGAGACGATGAATTACACGGTGGAACTGGAAGAATATGCCGAATCCGTGAACATATCCGTTTTTCCGGAGGATGCCGATGTTGAGATATCGGATACGACCCTGACGGAGGGGGAGAATGCAATCTCTGTTATTGTGGAAAACGAGGATGGAGATAAGGCGCGTTATCTGCTTCAGATCGTCAATCCGGAGGAAGTGGCCGAAGTGGCCGAGACAGCGGCGGAAGCTGAAACGCAGCCGGAATCGGATGCGGATGTAGTGCCGGAGGAGCAGGCGACAGAGCTTTCCCTGCAGGACAGATTGTGGGGGTATGCCGTTTACGCGAAGAACGTGGCGTATGCTCATTGGAAATTCTGCCTGGCGGTAGGAGCGCTGATTCTTTTGTTTATCATCCTTTCGATTGTGCGTTTCCGGATATACCGGAAAAGGAAACGCGCGAAAGAAGAGCGGCAGAGGCGTATCCGGGAGAGACGTGTTCAGGAAAAACGCGAACGCTGGGAGGAGGAGCACGGTATTCGCCGCGCAGGGTCCGGGACGAGTGATTCTGAAAAGCCTGAGATAAGTGATGCTGATCAGTCTGAGAGCGCAGGCGGGAATCAGCCGGATGGTGAACCGTCCGGAACGAAGGATCAGGAGGCTGAGATAGAGATCGTTGTTGATAATGTCTGTATGGATTTTAAGCGCGAGAAGGACGAGTCGTCCAGTATCAAGGAACTGGTCATCCGCACACTGAAAAGACAGCGGTCTGTTGAAAAGTTCCGCGCGCTCGATCACGTAAGCTTTACCGTACACAAGGGTGAGGTCGTCGGTATTATCGGAACGAACGGATCCGGCAAGAGTACGATTCTGAAAATTATTTCCGGTGCGCTGTCTCCGACCGGCGGCAGTGTGACGGTTGACCGCAGTAAAATCCAGCTGCTGACGCTCGGAACCGGTTTTGACATGGAACTGACCGGGCATGAGAATGTATATCTGAACGGAGCCATCATCGGCTATACAAAAGAATACATTGATGAGAAATACGATGATATCGTGAAATTCGCGGAACTGGAAGGATTTATGGAGGAGAGAGTCAAGAACTATTCCTCCGGTATGGTATCCAGGCTCGGGTTCGCGATTGCGACCGCCCGTGATACGCCGGAGATCCTGATCCTCGATGAGGTGCTGAGTGTGGGAGATATGTTCTTCCGCAAGAAGAGCGAGGCTCGTATCCGGGAGATGATCCACGGAGGATCTACGGTTCTGATCGTTTCCCATTCCACCTCTGTCATCCGCAAGAACTGTGACAAAGTGGTATGGATCGAGAAAGGAAAGCTGCGCGCCGTTGGAGACCCGAAAGAGGTATGCGAGGCGTACGAGAAGATGGAAAGCTGATATGAGTACGTCAGCAATCACAGGGTTGTTGCGACCGATGAAACAAATGGCGGGCATTGTCAGATGAAAGACAGATGAGTATGCGGGCTCGCGGAAAAAGCAGAGGATATCAGGATGAGAGGAACAGAAAAGCTTTATGTCCGGCTGGTGAACCGCGTTCCCGGCATAAGGGATCGCTATCGGAAGAAAAGAATGCAGGCGAAGGGCGCCGGAAGGGGCGCGGTATGGTTCTATCTGATCGGACTTAACATCTCATATTACGTTTTTCACAATAAAAAGCTGGCAACGTTAGAAAAATATCCTTATTATGAGTCAAAATCACTGCCCGGTTCGGGCAGTGAATCTGCGTTATCGCACAGAGAGGCTCCGGAAGAACTGGCAAAAAAGCTGTCAGAGTTCGATGTCATCTCTTTTGACGTCTTTGATACACTCATTTTGCGTCCCTTTTTCGAACCGGCGGATCTCTTTTTCCTTATGGGGGCGCGGCTGTCCTATCCGGATTTCAAGCGGATCCGTCAGGAAATGGAGCAGAAGGCCAGAGAACATAAATATAAAAAGGAAAAGCATTATGAGGTAAATCTTTCCGAAATCTATGATCTCATGGAACGGGAGACGGGGATTGATAAAGCTTTTGTCATGCAGATGGAAATCAGGCTGGAGCAGGAGTTCTGTTTTGCTAATCCCTATATGAAAGAGGTGGTTGACAGCCTTCGGCAGATGGGGAAGAGGCTGATCATCACCTCTGATATGTATCTGAACACAGAGCAGATTTGCGAGCTGCTTTTGCATTGCGGACTCGGAGAGTTTGACGCTGTGTATGTGTCCTGTGACCATGGAAAATCAAAAAGCAAAGGAGATCTCTTTGATCTGATCAAACAGGCCGAGGGCTCTGCACATCCGGATACCTGCCGTATGGCGCATGTGGGCGACAATAAGGTTTCCGATCTGGAAAGAGCGGAACGGCACGGGTTTACGGCTGTGCATTATGTCAATGTAAACACGGCGGGGGAGAGGTACCGCGCGGAGGATATGTCCGCGATTACGGGAAGTCTGTATCGCGGGATGGCAGACGCACATATACACAACGGGCTTCATACATTTTCCCGTGAGTATGAATTCGGCTATATCTATGGTGGGCTGTTTGTGACTGGCTATTGCCGGTTCATACATGAATTTGTCCATAGCCATTCGATTGATAAAATCCTGTTTCTGGCCAGAGACGGATATGTTCTGTCGAAGGCATATCACATTCTTTATCCGGAAGAGGATGATACCTGGCAGTATGTATACTGGTCCCGGCTGGCCGCTGAAAAAGTGACGGCCGCTCATTTTAAATATGATTATTTCCGCAGATTCCTGTATCACAAGGTCAATCAGGGTTACAGGATAGCCGATATCTTTGCTACGATGGAATTGGAAGATATGACGGAACCGTGCTGTCAGCGTCTTGGACTGTCTCCGGACGCCGAACTGACAGACAGAAACGTCGATGACCTGAAGAAAATCCTGCTTGACGACTGGGATGAGATTCTGGCTCATTATGCGGAGCAGAGAGAGGCGGGGCGGTTATACTATACATCGATTCTGGAAAACTGCGGGTCGGCCGTCGCCGTCGACATCGGCTGGGCCGGAAGCGGCGCCATCACGCTGGACTGCGCAGTGAACAGAATCTGGAAGATGGATTGTCCGATCACGGGCATTGTCGCGGGAACCAATACCTGTCATAATGCTGAACCGGATACCAGCGAGACATTTCTGCAGGGCGGACGTCAGGTCAGCTATCTGTATTCCCAGCGGGAAAACCGTGACCTCTGGAAAATGCATGATCCCGGGAAAGGACATAATCTGTACTGGGAACTGTTGCTGGATGCTCCGACGGGAAGCCTGAAGGGGTTTTATCTGGATGCTGAAGGACAGTGTGAGTGCTGGTTCAAGGCGTATGACGAGAGCAGAACGGAAAAACTCAATGAGATACATCGGGGAATTTTTCAGTTCGCGGCACAGTGGAAAGCACTGGGAGAGAAGTTGTCGCTCTGGCCGGAGACGGAAAAGCTGTCGCAAATATCCGGCAGGGATGCCTATGAGCCGATGCTGCTCGCAATGCGGGGAGAGGGATTCTGTGAGAGCTTTGCGGAGCTGATGGATGATCCGAATCTGTGAAAAAGTGTCTGACACTTGCAGTGAGGCAGAATTTTGTCTGACAAAACCGGTAAAACAGGAACAGGGGAATACGTGTCCGTATTCCCCGTGTTTATACAATGCCCTCAATCAACAGTTTATCTCCGATTACTATTTCCTGTATACCTCTGATTTTCTTTTTGTTAAAATTGAAGCTTAACATATAACCTTTTTTCATATGGAAATAATCCAGATAAGCGGACAACTGCTGCTCGCCGCGTTCGTTATATGCGTTTCCCCGCCAGATTTTTAGTTCAAGAATATTCTGCTCACCCTGATAGTAAATAACAATATCCATCCGTTCACTGTTTCTGGTCTGCGGTTCTATGCTGTAATTACCTATTCCGTTGATAATCGGTTTCAGGAAAAGAAGGAAATACTTTCTGCCTGTTTTTTCCAGAAACTCTTCATCCTCATCTCCATAAAGTTCACTGAAAGTTTCAATAAATTTCTCCATGATCCGACGGATATCAAGATGACCGTCGATAATAAACCGTTTTTTTTCTTGCACGCCAGCGGCATATAATTTGCTTTTGGCGAACTCTTCCGCGATAAAAGAATTATATAATACAGTTTCAAAAATCCGATTCGATATCACGGCTGTCTCGTTTTCATTTCGGATAAAACCGAACATTGCGGCATCTTTAATGTAAGGTACTGTCGGGACATATGGAATAGGGATGCCGTTAAATAATAACTCCTGTAACAGCGGTTTTAACTCAGGATATGCGGTTATCTTGCCTAACATAGATTCAAACAGCGGATTATCTTCCTTTATGATTCTTTTCACTGCTTCATTGACACCGTCGCGGGACCAGGCATCTGCTTTTCGCGGGAACTCACTGCTTCCGGAAAGATCTTCATCGATAATCTTACATATATCTGAGACCAGATAAGGATATCCGAACGTATAGTCAAAAATCATGGCGGATATTTCCCGTATATCCATACCGGTGGTGTAATCGGATTCATAGGTTTCTAACATGCCGGCAATGTCTTCTGGTGAAAAATTCATGGCCACCTTGAACTTTGCTGCAATGTTCCATGGACTGTTTTCTCTCTGATCGCCATCCGGACGAATCTTTCGTTTCATGCTCCTGATATCGTGAACTCCGGCAAGAATGACAGACTTAAATGCAGGGACATTCGGCCGTTTCAAATAATATGCCCGCAATTGCGCGAGAAAATCAAGAAATACCTGATTATTTGATGCGGAATCTACCTCATCTATGATTAATACAGGAGGTTTGTCCAATGATCCGCACCATGATTTTATGATCTTAAAAAGAGCATTCAGTGAATTGATCCTTGCGGTTCTGTCTATAAAAGCATGCAGTTGCTCTTTTATTTCTTCAGGGGCAGATTCAACCGTGTCTAATAATTCTTCAGCAAATGTTGCAACAAAATTCTCTGTATTATGAAACGATACCGCATCCATCGTCTGAAAATCCAGATTTACTACTATATATTCTTTTTTTAAAATCTGGGCAAGAGCTTGTAATGTGGTGGTTTTTCCGTATTGCCGGGCACGGTTAATCACAAAGTATTCGCCGGCATCCACCATCTTTTTTATCTGCTCAACTCTGGATGTCAGGTTTACCATGTAGTGCGATTCCGGTTTGCAGGCTCCGTTTATATTAAATGTTTTGGCCATTTTCTGCACCGCCTAATATGAGTTTTGTTTTTTTTGTTTACTTTATAAGTATACTATTTTGAGGATGGGGTGGCAAGAGGAAATGGTATTTGTAAATAACAAAGGATGCAGGTTTTATCGGGAGGCTTTAACAGGAGTCGTATAAAAGTATTGCCCGGCTGCTGTTTTTTTGTTATATTTATAAAGGAAACTGATAAAAAATTGGAATCTTACAGAATAGGAGCAATTATGGCGAAAAGGTTCAATGTAACAGGCAATTGTATACCGGAACGCCACTATATGGTCGACATCACAGATCGTTTAAATGCCATTAAAACGATGATAGATGACGGGGATTACTTTACGATCAACAGAGCCAGGCAGTATGGAAAAACCACTACTTTGCGGCTGCTTGCAGAATATCTGAAAGCGGAATACACGGTTGTCTGTATTGATTTTCAGAATCTGGATTTCTCTGAATTCTCAGATATACCATCATTTGTGTCGGCCTTTGCCAGAGAGTTTTATATCGGCATAAAAGGAAGCAGTCATATTTCTGAAAGCTGTATGGATAAAATACGTCAGATTGCCGATTGCAAAGCGGACACCCATACTCTTCGCAGATTGTTTTTAATTTTAAATGAGTGCTGCGCACAATCGGTATCCCCGATTGTGCTGATTATTGACGAAGTAGACACTGCTTCGGATTTTCAGGTTTTTCTGGATTTTCTGGCGCAATTGAGAAGCGGATATATAAACCGAGATATGACGCCGACATTTCAATCTATCATTTTGGCGGGGGTACAGGATATCCGTAATATAAAACAAAAGCTCCGTTCCGAATCGGAACATCAGCCGAACAGTCCGTGGAATACTCGCGCAGACAACGAGGAAAATGAGTGCTGGCACTCATTTGACGACTGTCCGCGGGATTATAGGGAGCATTATGCTCCCTATAATATTGCATCCAGATTTTCCGTAGATATGAGTTTTTCTGCAAAAGATATAGCGGGGATGCTTCGGGATTACGAAGCAGATCATGCAACGGGCATGAATATTGATTCCATTGCGAAGCTGATTTATGATTATACTTCCGGATATCCGGTTTTGGTTTCTGATATCTGTAAATATATGGATGAAGAGATTGTTGGAACGGGCATTTTCATGGATAAAACGTCTGTGTGGACGCCGGACGGAGTGGTCGAAGCAGTCAGCCGTATTTATGATGAATCAAATACGCTGTTTGAGTCGTTGCAGGATAAATTGAATACGTATCCGGATCTCCATAAGATGTTGTATTTCCTGTTAATGGAGGGAGAACCTGTTATATATAATCGTTATGATCCTGCCGTACAGACGGCTCTGATGTATGGTTTTATTCGGATTGAAAACAAAACGGTGGTTGTTGCGAACCGGATATTTGAGACACAGCTTTACGATACATTTCTGACGTCGCCTGAGATGCGAAAGTCCGAGTTCTATTTGCGCGGAGACCGGGAAAAATATGAGTTTGTAAAAAATGGTGTGTTGAATATGGAGTTGATTTTGCAGCGTTTTGTCACTGCATTTGATGATCTGTACGGAGACCGGTCACAGCATTTTCTGGAAGACGATGGGAGAAGATACTTTCTGCTGTATCTTCGGCCGATCATCAATGGTGTCGGGAATTATTACATTGAATCCAGAACCAGAAATCAGGAACGCACGGATGTAATTATTGATTATCTCGGCAGGCAATATGTTTGCGAACTGAAAATATGGCGGGGAAATGCATATCATGAGCGCGGCGAAAAACAGCTGACAGATTATCTGGATTACTACCATTTGGATAAGGGGTATATGCTCAGTTTCAGCTTTAATAAGAATAAGAAAATTGGTGTGAGGGAGATTCGATTGGGGGAAAAGGTTTTGGTTGAGGCAGTGGTGTGAGATGGTATGGAAGCGCCAGCCATCGAGAGATGACTGGCCCTTGGGAACGCTTACGATATACCTTTACTGTTCATTATTTTTACTGCTACCTGTTCGAATGAAGGCACATATCCGATATAGTCATATTCAATTCCTGTTTCTTCTACAAATTCCTGAAATGCTTTGTACTCATGCTCTTGCCATGAGGGATAGTTAAAATATTCGTCGAAAACAATAATTGTGCCTGGAACAATTTTGTGTTTTAATTCAGAAAAAACAATTTTGGATGATGAATAAAGGTCACAGTCTACATGTATGTAGGCACAGTTTTCGTCATGTTCTGTGCAAAATTCGGGAAGAGTATCATCAAACCAGCCTTTTATTAATTTTACGTTTTCACGTACAGTAGGAATGTCATTTCTTGCAAATGCGTTTTTATAAAAACCGGTGCGCCATGTTTCAGGCAATCCTTCAAAACTGTCAAAACCAAAGATTGTTTGATCAGGTTTTAAGTCGGCTGCCTGATTAATTGTTTTCCCTGAAAACACTCCGAATTCAAGGTATAGGCCGTCAATTTTTACCTGAGATAAAGCAAATTCCCGTAATTTATTTGCTGATTGAAATGTCTTGCATTTAGGCATATTATGTATTACAAATTCCGCTGTTTCTCGTCCAGCCAAATCAAACAATTGCTGTTTGATGTCTGTATTGGGGATCGATCCAGTCCTTTTTTGACTGGCAAGGGTTAATTTTTCATTATTGTCAATGATTGTTTTACAGATTAAATCAATTCCTTCAGATAGTATATTTTCTATGGAATCAATTTTATTTGATAGTTCACTTAGTTTTTGTAATAGAGTATCTATTTTTTCCTGTAACGCGAAATTCTGTTCTGAAAATGATTCAGAGTTATTTTGAATCTGATCAGAAACACTTGTAATTGATGTTGATGGCACAGATTTATTTAACATAAATACATAGTCGAGTGAATAATCTCAACAAAACTCCTTTCCGCAGAATATCATTAGTCTTGTTATTAGTATTTTCTGGTTTGTAATTTAATTCTTGTATTTTTAATAGTTGCAAAGACATTATAAAGATAATCATTATTCAATATGACTTAAAATAATTTCGCATGCTCTCTTTGCAGCTTTTCCATCTTCATACGACCCCTCTCTTTCATGATGTTTCTTGACTTTGCGGTCATATTCGTTCTTATCAAAATTTAAAATGTTTTCGCATAATTCTTTTGTGTTGTGCGAAATTGAATATGGCCATTTTTCAATAGGTAAGGCAAAGCCACGATCTGTATATATGTAATCATCTAAGTCACTTGCGAACATAAATACAGGTTTTCCTGTAAATGTAAAATCCCACATACAGGATGAGTAGTCAGAAACAAGCACATCAGATGCACACATTAATTCCTGCATGTCATCATACTTTGAAACATCAATTGAATCGGTACGAGGATTGTTTTTTGCAAAATAATGACCTCGATATAATACAATCCATTCGCCTCCAAATCTTTTTGAGAGGGCTTTTTTAAACCAGGAGAAATCAAAAATAAGGTCTCCGCATCCGAATCCACGTCGGAAAGTTGGCGCATAAATCGCAATTTTTTTGTCTTCCGGTATATCATAATAGTTATGCACTTTTTTTATAATATCCGAATAATCAGTAAAGAAAATATCATTTCGCGCCATTCCTGTTGGAACAAAAACTTTCTTATCAAATTCAAAATGTTCCGAAGTATCATCTGTAAAAAATCTACTCCCAGATAAATAGTAGTCAGGTTGAGGATTACCCATTTTAAAAATTTTCAATTCTGAATCTGTACGCGGTGCTAAAGAATGATAACCAATTGTTTTGTAATTCATTCCTGCATGCCATGTGTTTATATAAATCTGATTGTCTCGCTTTATAAAGTTTTCTGGTAAATCGTCATTCGTAATCACTATTTTTGCAGTAAAATGATATTCCCAATGTTCTTTGGATCCGGCTTTGACTACGGGAATATTCATATTTTTTAGTATATCACAGGTTTCCGGATAATCCGAAATCCATATAATATCAAGACGATCGCCAGCTTGCTTGTATAATTCTTTTAATATATATTTTGGATTACAGGAAATGCCTCTCCTGTTTGCCAAATAAAATACGATTCGATTTTTAATAATAGGCATTTGTTTCTGGTATTTTGCCTGTTCATTAATTTCCTTAAGCATGGTATCTAATTTGTCTTTGCTCCCTTGGATTCGTCCTTCGGAAAAATGAGCAGAATTTTCCCACCAGTTCTTTTCTGCTATATCAAATTGTTCTTTTGGTTGAAAAAGATATCTTTCCCAAAAATCAACGTGAGTTAACTCTTCAAAACGGGCATCATATTCATCTCTGACGCGATCATAGTTTTCAATTATATTGTTTCGTACCATCTCGCAGTGCTTTTTTACATCATCGCGTTCAACTTCGCTTCGTTCTGTTATATAACCGGTATTTGTTGCTTCATCATAATACAGAACTCGTCTTACTCCACATACCATGCCTGGACTTGGAATGCTTATAGGAACAATAGCAAATTCTTTTTTTATCGGTTTATCCCATCCGTTGTGAGTGGATATGCGTTGTTCAGTTTGTTTGGCAGATTCTGAAAAGCGTAAAGTGTTCTCATATAAACCATGGGTAAAAGTGACATTTAATTTTTCAACAGGTTGCTTTTTGTACAAATATCTGTTCATAATAACTAAATTTAAATATTCGCCGTCTTGATTTTTCAACCAGTCAATACCTTTAAGAAAATCTTCTATTCCCTGAAGTTTAGTGTGTGCTTCTTTATATCTGTATATCTCAATGTCCTGTTCTATACTGTCCATCAAGGTAGTGTCAAAATACTTTAACATGTCTGTCATTCCAAAGTGCGGTCTGTGTCTGGAATTTATAATACATGCGTTTCGGATATAATAATATTGCAAATAAGGAGATACTTTCTCTTCAAAAGCATCATGCCATACACAAATTCCGTTTATATTGATAAAATGTCTTCCATTACGGAGACCGTATTCGATATCATCTCTTTTGATAAAAATCGGAAGTGGCATATTATCTTTTTGTACTACAGAAATGGGCATGCAGCAATACCACCAACCAAAGTAATTTACAGTATCTTCTTTCTCATTTTTTAATATCCATTTGATATCACGCAAATCATATTTGTACTTTACAGGCGAAGAACCCATTGTCCTCCAGATGTTTCCTGATTCACTTTGCATCCAGACCATATCATTTCGAATCATCGCACCTGCGATAAAGGCATCATTATAGTCTGGATTTAATAATTGTAAAAAGCAGTAATTCCTTTCTAAAACATGTGGATCTAAACGGACATCATCATCCATCATAATTATATGAGTAAATTGTTTTGTGGATTTTACTTTTAAAATTTCATACATACTTCGGCCGAAACCGCCTGCGCCACCAATATTTTTATTCGGATACACGTGAACATAATCTGTATTTAATTCTTTATAATTTAAAGAGCGTCCATTGTCAGAAATAAACAGTTCTAATTTGTCGTGTAAAGGACTGTGTTCATTATTAATAATATGATGTTCTATTTCATGAATGTTATTTTTGA
>Ga0192243_10332_pt1 | contig 18409 bp, 21 predicted proteins | sample Koala_Koa27_K3_FD_131233 | JGI IMG/M metagenome (GOLD analysis project Ga0192243, IMG submission 131233) | Enriched cells from koala feces incubated with labeled cellulose particles, San Francisco Zoo, California, United States - Koala_Koa2-7_K3 ... | reverse complement strand
CTGCATATAACCTACAGTACAAACTGATCAGGCCATAAAGTGACAGCTTTAGGGGAGCCGGGCTGGAGACAGCAGCAGGTGAAGGAGAGATCGGACATCTGTGGGACAGTAATTTGTTCCACAGGTGTTTTTTATTGGAACCGAACAGGTTTGGCGCTCATAGAGCATCTATATCAACTATTTTCAGGAGGTACTGAATGAAAAAAACAAGAACTGTATCATCGGACGAACGGATCGCCATGCGGGTGTCGGCCAACAGCATTATCGTCAATGTTGTCCTATCCGTATTTAAGCTGTTTGCCGGTATTGTGGCGGGATCGGGAGCGATGATATCGGACGCGGTGCACTCGGCGTCGGATGTGTTCAGTACATTTATCGTTATCATAGGAGTCAGGATTGCGAACAAGGAGGCGGACGAGAAGCATCAGTACGGCCACGAGCGCATGGAATGTGTGGCGTCGATTGTGCTGGCGGTGCTGCTGGCACTGACTGGAATCGGAATCGGTATGGCGGGACTGCAAAAGATCACGTCCGACGGAAGCCGGGATTTGACCGTGCCCGGCCTCCTGGCCTTAGCCGCCGCGGTGATCTCCATCGTGGTGAAGGAGGGGATGTACTGGTATACGAGAACCGCAGCCAGGAAGATCAATTCCAGCGCGCTGATGGCCGACGCCTGGCACCACAGATCCGATGCCATGTCCTCCATCGGAAGCTTTGTCGGTATCCTGGGGGCGCGGATGGGATTTCCTATACTGGACCCGGCGGCCAGCGTGATTATCTGCGGGTTTGTCATCAAGGCCGCTTACGATATATTCAAGGATTCCATAGAGAAGATGACGGATGAGTCCTGCGACGAGACTGTGGTGGAGGATATGCGGCAGCTGATCATGAACCAGGACGGGGTGCTCCAGATCGACGAGCTGAGGACAAGAAAGTTTGGGTCCAAGATCTATGTGGATATCGAGATTGCGGCGGACGGGGAGCTGACGTTAAATCAGGCACATTTTGTAGCGGAGAAGGTTCATTATGCCATCGAGCTGGGATTTCCTTCGGTAAAGCACTGCATGGTGCACGTGAATCCGCTGGAGCTGGATGAGGAGGATCACGAGGAGAACCGGAATATGCTGGAGGAGGAGATCACGCGGGGGAGGATGGATGCGTAAGAAAATTTTAAACAGAAATTTGTCCTGGGATCGTGACCGAGGTTAGTATTTATGGTATACTGAAAAGGATGTATGTAAGCCATACAAATGAATGAAAATTATTGAGGGTGCTATAGATGAAAGTTTGGAAGAAAATACTTATTACGGGACTAGCGTTTTCTCTGGTGACAGGCCAGACGGCGCTGGCCTCATCCATGAATCCGCCGGCATCTTCGGTGGTAAAGGGGGCCGCCTCGGGTGAGTTTGGGATCTTCTCGGCACCCGGAGGGGTTCAGGTAAGCTACGAGGCGCCGGGGGCGTCGGGAAACGGAAACAGCTCAGGAGCGCCTGGAAGCAGTTCCGGGGCGCCGGGTAGCGGAAGCGGCTCAGGAGCGCCAGGGAGCAGTCCGGGAGTGTCGGGGACCGGTTCAGGAGCGCCAGGGAGTGGTAACGGTTCGGGTGCGCCAGGAAGCAGTTCAGGAGCGCCGGGGAACGGAAGCGGCTCTGGAGGACCTGGAAGCAGTTCGAGTGCGCCAGGGAGCGGAAGCGGCTCGGGAGCCCCGGGAAGCAGTTCAGGAAACTCCGATGACAGTTCCAGGGGGCCGGGCGTCAGTTCCGCCGGACCGGGCGGTGGCGGCGGCACAAGCATCACCACTGTAACCACCACTCCGGGTCCTACGGTGCAGGCAAAAGGCGCAGCCCTCTACAATGTGACGACAGGCCAGTTTTTATATACCAAGGACGGGGATAGCCAGTATTATCCCGCCAGTATCACGAAGCTGATGACGGCCCTTCTGGTGGCGGAAAACTGTAGTCTGGACGACACAGTGACCTATTCCCAGTCGGCGGTTTCCAATTTAGAGTCCGGGGCTGTCACGTTAAAGCTGGCCGCGGGAGACCAGCTGACCGTAAGACAGAGCCTCTATGGCCTGCTTTTAAAGTCCGCCAATGAGGTGGCCAACGGCCTGGCCGAGAACGTGTCCGGCAGCGTCAGCGCCTTTGCGGGAAAGATGAACGAGAGAGCCAGAGCCATCGGCTGTACCAATACGAATTTTGTAAATCCCAACGGATTAAACAATTCCAATCACTATACAACGCCCCACGATATGGCCCTGATCGGCGCGGAGGCATTTAAAAACGCCACGGTGACGGAGGTGGCCTCCACCCTGACATATCAGATTCCCGCCACCAAGCTGGCAGGAGCCAGAACCGTAACCATGGGCCACAAGATGCTGGATCCCAAGAGCTCCATGTACTATCCGGGAATCGTCGCGGGCAAGACCGGCTACACCTCCAAGGCGGGAAACACCCTGGTCACCTGCGCCGAGAAAAACGGCACCAGACTGTTAGCCGTGGTGATGAAGAGCAGCCAGACCCATTATCAGGACACCAAGGCGATGCTGGATTACGGCTTCTCCGTCGCAGCCAATCCGACCGCCAGATGGGTCCAGGATTCCAAAGGCTGGTACTTCCTAAACACAGACAACACCTACCCCGCCAACCAGTGGATGAACATCGACAGCTACTACTACTGGTTCGAGCCAAGCGGCTACATGGCCACCGGCTGGAAGCAGCTAAACGGCGTCTGGTATTACCTAAAACCAAGCGGCGTCATGGCGCAGAACTACTGGGTTCAGTCCAACGGAAAATGGTACTACATGGGCCCCAACGGAACCATGCTGACCAACACCACAACCCCGGACGGATATTATGTGGACGGGAACGGAGTCTGGGCGCAATAAATCTTTTTATAATGTAAACTTGAGGTATGGCAAAGAAATTTTTGCCATACCTTTTTAACTTGAATAATGGCACTTGACAATACAACAAAAATGTTGTATTTATACATAGAAATATAGAGAGGGTCTACATAAGATGAATAGAACATTTATAGAAGTTCCGATGTTTACAAAGAAATGGAAGGAGGAATGAATATGAGCAATTTTTTTGATGAAACTATGCAAGGTTTATTAGAAACAGTTGATATAAATAAGGGCAATGTTTCTTTAACTGAAAAGAAAGATATGCCTGCTCCTACATTCATTGCTTCCGATGCAGAAAAAGCGTTAATAGATGAAGTTGTCAGTATCAGGAAAGAACAAAATATATCACAGAGCAAGTTAGCAGAGTTAACGGGGAATAAGCAGCAAGCAATATCAAGGACAGAGAAGAAAGAACATAGTCCGTCATTAAAGCTGTTCTGTAATATGGTCAATGCTTTAGGATATGAATTGAAAATTGAGAGAAAACAATTAGTATAACAGAATATAATAGTTATGCCGGCTTCGCAGACGCGCAGCGTCTGTATTTTTGTGAAAGCTGCTGTTTTTTTATCAGAAAGTATATAATAAAAGTGTGATAATAATCACGATTTTATATATAAAAGTGTGGACGAGGTGCTGTATGGAACGGCTGATCTTAAACGATTTACTGAGATGGAAGAATTCCAGACACCGCAAGCCGTTGATCTTAAAAGGTGTGCGGCAGGTGGGAAAGACGTGGGTGCTGAAAGAATTCGGCAGGCGGTATTATGAAAATGTTGCCTATTTTAACTTTGACGAGCATGAGGAATATCGGCAGTTTTTTGAGACGACTAAGGATGTGGAGCGCATTTTGCAGAATTTAATTCTTGCAAGCGGGCAGAAGATTGCGCCGGAGAAAACACTGATTATTTTTGATGAGATACAGGACTGTCCTAAAGTAATAAACTCTATGAATATTTCTGTGAAAATGCGCCGCAGTATCATATAGCCTGCGCCGGTTCTCTGCTGGGGATTGCCCTTGCCAGGCCGTCTTCATTTCCTGTTGGAAAGACGGACTTTATGCAGATGAACCCCATGACACTCACGGAATTTTTGATGGCCAACGGGGATGGGAATCTGGTTCAGTATCTGGAGAGTATTGAAACGATTGAACAGATTCCAGCGGCATTTTTTAATCCTCTGTGTGAGAAGCTTAAAATGTACTATGTGACGGGCGGTATGCCGGAACCGGTGCTTATGTGGACGGAGGACCGCGATGTGGACGCGATGCAGACGGTGCTGTCCAATATCATCGGGGCTTACGAGAGAGATTTTGCCAAGCATCCGGATGTGAAAGCATTTCCTAAAATTTCTCTGGTCTGGAAATCTGTTCCATCCCAGCTTGCCAGGGAGAATAAAAAATTTATCTACAAGGTGGTAAAGGAAGGGGCCCGTGCCCGGGAATATGAGGACGCTCTGCAATGGCTGGTGGATGCGAATCTGGTCAGCAAGATCTATAGGAGCACCGCTCCAGGACTTCCGATCTCCGCCTACGATGATCTGTCTGCGTTTAAGATTTATCTGGTGGATGTGGGGGTGCTCCGGAGACTTGCCCAGCTTGCACCGACGGCATTTGGTGAGGGGAATCGGTTGTTTACGGAGTTTAAGGGAGCATTGTCGGAAAATTATGTGCTGCAGTCTTTGAGGAATCAGTTTGAGGTCACACCCCGTTACTGGTCCCAGGTAAACCCGCCCTATGAGGTGGATTTTATCATCCAGCGTGAGAATGATATCATACCGGTGGAGGTGAAGGCGGAGACCAATACAGAGGCCAGGAGCTTGAAAAAGTATAAAGAAAAATTTGGCGGCAAAGTCAGGCTCCGCGTCCGATTTTCACTGGACAATTTGAGTCTGGATCAGGATACGCTTAATATTCCGCTGTTTCTTGCGGATTACACCGATCGTTTGATAGGAATTGCTTTGAAGGAGCACTAGACCATGAACAGCATACACCGTGATATATTCAGAGCCATACATGAGGGCAGGTGGCTCAGTATAGAATATAAGAATAAAAATGATCAGGTGACCAGGTACTGGATTGGAATACTGAAGTTGAATGCTGTCAGGAGGACGCTGACGGTGGAGGGACTGCATCTGGGGCAGTGTTCGCTGGAGCGGTTTGACTGTATCTATATAGATTCCATCCTGTCCTCTCAGATTGTGGAGGGGTCTTATTGTCCGGTCAATGAGGAGCTGGTCCGGGATATTCATTTAAACCCTCATAAGTACCAGGCGTTGTTTGATCATGTGGCTAACTTGAAGGTGCTGAGCTATCTGGAGGACTGCAGCCGCATGGATACCACTGTGTACAAGTCGGATTTTGAGCTGGTGAAGTATCTGGACAGGGACAGCTTTCAGGGGGATATCTATCCGCTGAGCGAGGAGCAGTTTAAAAAGATCATCAAGGATTTTCAGGTGAAGACGGAGCAGAAGAGGACGGCGGTTCAGCGCCTGGCCATGAATGTGATGAGCGTTCACACGGTCAAGGGGCTGTATGTGCTGGCCTACCGGAAGCTGGATCTGGATGTGAGGAGAAAATGCCTCCGGCCGGACGAGGATATCACCATCTGCACCGAATTCACAATCGACGGAAAGAAAGAGAGCATCCGTAAGTATCTGGATGCGGAGGACTATGAGCTGTTGCAGGATTTTGAGAAAAACCAGGAGAAGATTAAGGATGCGATCACAGCGGCGAACAAAAAATTGCCGGGCGTGGACGATATGCCCTACATCATTGGGCTTGGCATGGATCTGGTGCTGGATCTGCACAGGGAGTACAACGCGATAATCGGCATGTACCAAAAGGGCGAGGTATCCGTGCCCATCAAGGCGTTCTTCGGCGACCTGCTGGACCGGCCCAGAAGCAGGCGGACCTCGCCGATTATCCTGCTCAACAAAAAGATCAATCTGGATCAGCTTCTGGCCATCAACAATGCGATGAAATATCCGGTGGCATATATTCAGGGACCGCCGGGGACAGGCAAGACGAACACCATTATCAACACGATTACGACGGCATTTTTTAATGAGAAGACCGTGCTGTTTACCTCCTACAATAACCATCCCATAGACAGTGTGGTGGAGAAGCTGACGTCCCTTACATACCGGGGAAAGAAGATTCCCTTCCCCATCATCCGGCTTGGCAACAAGGACAAGGTCCGGGAGGCGCTGGACGCCATGAGTGAGCTGTATGAGCAGACAAAGCAGGTGACGGTCTACGAGGCCACCCTCGACCGGAACCGGGGGGACCGTTCGGACAGGGCAAAGAGGCTTTCGGAGCTTTTAAAAAAGTACGATGACGTGCTGGAGCTGAAAGAGCGGGGCGAGATCATAGGCCGGCTTCTGGAATACAACCGGCAGATAGAAGCCTCGGCCCAGATGCTGCCGTTTGAGGCGGATTTGAGTGGCAGACAGCTGGAGCGGGTCAACCGCCAGATTGGCAGGATCGGGGAGATTACGGAGGAGGACGCTCTGGCCCTCTTAACGGACGATGTGGAGGATTTGAAGAAATATCTGTTTTATATCTCAGCCAAGTATATCAAACGGATCGACGATATGGAACAGGACCGTTTGAAGGATATTCTGCTGATGGACCGGTCGAAGGAGCAGGAGGAGGCGTTTGGAGAATATCTAAAGAGCACGGAGAATTTAAAGAAGTTTCAGCGGGTATTTCCCATCGTGGCAACCACCTGTATCTCCGCCCACAAGTTGGGAGAACCGGAGCCGTTGTTTGACATGACGATCATGGACGAGGCCAGCCAGTGCAATACGGCGGTCGCCTTAGTGCCTATCGTCAGGGGAAAGAATCTCATGCTGGTGGGCGATCCGCAGCAGTTGAATCCGGTGATTCTGCTGGATGAGATCACGAACCGGAAGCTGCGGAAAAAATACGCCATAACGGAGGAGTACGATTACCGTAAAAATTCCATCTACAAGACCTACCTTGCCTGCGATTCCGCCAGCGACGAGGTCCTGCTGCGGTATCATTACCGCTGCAACCGGAAGATCATCGATTTCAACAATCAGAAATACTATAATTCCAGGCTGCTGATCAAGTCGGAGAGCCGGGAACAGCAGCCACTGGTCTATGTGAATGTGGCGGACGGCAGGACGGATTACAAGAACACGGCTCCGGCGGAGGTGGCGGAGGTGGTGCGTTTTGCGGCGTTAAACAGAGACAAATCCATTGGAGTCATCACCCCCTTCGTGAATCAGAAGAAGCTGCTGGAAAAACGGCTGGAGGAGGAGCGGCTCGACAATGTGGCCTGCGGAACGGTCCATGCGTTTCAGGGGGATGAGAAGGATATCGTGCTGTTTTCCACGGCCATCACGGACGAGACTTACGCCAGCACCTATGAATGGCTGAAAAACAACCGGGAGCTGATCAATGTGGCCACCTCCCGCGCCCAGGACCGGCTGATCGTGCTGTCCAACACCAGGAATTTAGAGCGCCTGCACCAGGAGGGCGGGGAGGGCGATTTGTACGATCTGATCCAGTACGTGCGGACCAACGGAAGCACCAGGGTGGCCAGAAAGGAAACCAACTCCAGGGCCCTGGGTGTGAAGCTGTTCAGCACCGCCACGGAGGAAGCGTTTCTCCTAAATCTCAACCAAGCGCTGGACAATTTATGGCTGTCGCAGAATCAGTTTTCGGTGGAGAAGGAGGTGGCGGTCTCCCAGGTATTTCAGGACAATGTGAACTACAGCGACTTGTTTTACTCGGGCCGGTTTGACTTTGTGGTGTATGAGAAAAACAGCATGAGGAAATATCCGGTGCTGGTGATCGAGCTGGATGGGAAGGAGCACTTTGAGAGCGACGTGGTGAGGGAGAGGGACAGAAAAAAGAACGAGATCTGCAAGGCCCACCAGATGGAAATCATCCGCGTGGAGAACTCCTATGCCAGGAGGTATCAGCATATTAAGGAGATTCTCAGTCAGTATTTTGCGGTGAGACATTGATTTTGCCCTATTGACAAAAGTTTTAAATGAATTTATACTGGAGCTGTTAATGAAACAGGGGAGCTTATGGGATAGGCTGAGAGGAAGTTAAAAACTTCGACCCTTTAACCTGATTTGGATAATGCCAACGTAGGGATGCATAAGGGTTTATGTGCGGAACTGCGTGGCGGTTCCGCTTTTTTTAGAGTGGCCGAAAGGTTCACGAAGGGGTACACCACCGCGGGTGTATCTTTCGTGAACCTTTTTTATATCATAGAAAGTGCTCTATGATATAAAAAAGCCCTCCGGGCAGGACAGCGTGCCCCGCTTTATCGGGTATCGCACTGCGGCGGAGAGGAATTATGTCGCCGAAGCGACCCGCCGCAGGCGGAGAATCCCGCGAGCGGGATTCTATCTTGTCCCTCCGGGCACCGCGGGAGTCAGACAGGCGGAACAGTTATTCCAATGCGGAAGACAAGGAGGAATTGCATGATTACAGTAAATGGAAATCAGACCGGCGGATACGACGGGCAGACGCTGAGACGGTTGCTGGAAGGTCTGGGATATCCGCTGGCCCGTGTGGCGGTGGAGATGGACGGGCGCATCGTGCCGCGGGCGGAGTATGACAGCTGTGTCCTGGAGGAGGGCAGCCGTCTGGAAATCGTGTGTTTTGTGGGAGGTGGCTGATAAGGATGGATGAGAAGAAAATCCCTTCCAGGGAGGAGATTCAGGAGGCCCTGTGCTGCCGGCATACAAAAGCGGTCCAAAGCGTACTGGATCAGGCGGAGGCGGCCGTCTGCGGCCTTGGAGGGCTGGGGTCCCATATTGCAGTGGCGTTAGCCCGTCTGGGAGTGGGAAGGCTCCATCTGATCGATTTTGACCGGGTGGATCTAAGTAATTTGAACAGACAGCATTATCTGATACCCCATATCGGCATGTATAAGACGGAGGCCCTCGGCAGCCAGCTGCGGGACATCAATCCGTATCTGGATATCAGGACAGATACGGTGAAGATGACGGAGGACAATATCCTGGAGCTTCTGGAGCATGACCGGATCGTCTGCGAGGCATTTGACGTGCCGGAAGCCAAGGCCATGCTCATCAATGCACTGGCCGGCTGCACGGACAAGACCGTCGTTTCCGCCTCCGGCATGGCCGGCTTTGAGAGCAGCAATGACATTATCACCAGAAAAATCACCGAACGCCTGTATCTGTGCGGGGACGGCCATTCGGCTACGGCTCCCGGCTGCGGACTGATGGCACCCAGAGTCGCACTGTGCGCCGCACACCAGGCCAATATGGTCCTGCGGCTGATATTGGGAGAACGGGAAGCGTAAAAGAAAGGAAAATATTATGAGAGAAGATAACAGAAACAAGACAACCGCCAGCGATCCGCTGGTCATCGGAGGCCACAGCTTCCAGTCCAGATTCATCCTGGGTTCGGGAAAATACAACGTGGAGCTGATACAGGCCGCCGTGGAGGAGGCCGGAGCGGAGATCATCACCCTGGCCGTCCGCCGTGCCAACAGCACCGCGGGGAATATCCTGGATTTTATCCCGGATCAAGTGACCCTGCTGCCCAATACCTCCGGAGCCAGAAATGCTGAGGAAGCAGTCCGCATCGCCAGGCTGGCCAGGGAGATGGGCTGCGGAGATTTTGTCAAGGTGGAGGTGATCCGGGACAGCAAATACCTGCTGCCGGATAACCAGGAGACGATCCGCGCAACCAAGATTCTGGCAGGGGAGGGATTTATCGTCATGCCCTATATGTACCCGGATTTAAACGCTGCCAGGGATCTTCAGAGCGCCGGTGCAGCCTGCATCATGCCGCTGGCAGCGCCTATCGGCTCCAATAAGGGACTGTGTACCAGAGAGTTCATCAGGATTTTGATCGACGAGACAGACCTCCCTGTGATTGTGGATGCGGGAATTGGTTCCCCCTCCCAAGCCTGTGAGGTGATGGAGATGGGAGCAGCGGCAGTGATGGCCAATACGGCGATCGCCACGGCGGGCCATATCCCGGCCATGGCCCGCGCCTTCGGCCAGGCGGTCGCAGCGGGGCGTCTGGCGTATCTGTCGGGACTGGGCCGCGTGCTGACTACAGGCGCCTCGGCTTCCTCACCGCTGACAGGATTTTTACAGGATTAAGGGGAAATGAGATGAACGATCAGGATGTAAGATGGAATCACATGGAATATATGGAGGGGATGGAGGTTTTAGAGTCGGATCTGCTGGACCGTGTTTTAAGCGCCGCGGACGGTTACGACTATGGCCGGTATACAGAGCAGGATGTCATCCGGGCGCTGGAAGCAGGATCGCGGTCGCCGGAAGATTTTGCGGCCCTTCTCTCCCCCGCGGCGGCTCCCTGGCTGGAACAGATGGCCAGGAAGGCAAGTGATGAGACAGGGAAGCATTTTGGCAACTCCGTCTATCTCTTTACGCCCCTCTACATAGCCAATTACTGCGAAAACTACTGCATTTACTGCGGGTTTAACTGTCACAATCAGATCAGGAGGGCCAGACTCCGGGCGGATGAGATAGAAAAGGAGATGGAGGCCATCGCCGGGACCGGTCTGGAGGAAATTCTGATTCTGACAGGGGAGAGCCGGAAGATGTCGGATGTGGAGTATATCGGGGAGGCGTGCAGGATTGCGAGAAGGTATTTTAAGACCATCGGCTTAGAGGTCTATCCCATGAACACGGATGAGTACGCTTATCTTCACCAGTGCGGCGCAGATTATGTGACCGTGTTCCAGGAGACCTACCATGCGGACAAATACGAGACGCTCCATCTGGCGGGCCATAAACGGGTATTTCCCTATCGGTTCTATGCCCAGGAGAGGGCGCTGGCCGGCGGTATGAGAGGCGTGGGCTTTGGGGCGCTGCTGGGACTGGACGACTTCAGAAAGGATGCATTTGCCACGGGGCTGCACGCGTATCTGCTGCAGAGAAAATATCCTCATGCCGAGATCTCATTTTCCTGCCCCCCGGCTTCGTCCGATCATCAACAATGACAGAATCAATCCCAGGGATGTCCACGAGCCCCAGCTTCTCCAGGTGATCACGGCCTACCGGCTGTTTATGCCCTTTGCCGGGATCACGATTTCCACCCGGGAATGCGCCAGATTCCGGGATCATGTCATAGGTATGGCGGCGACGAAGATATCCGCCGGAGTCAGCACCGGAATCGGAAGCCACGTGGAGGAGCTGGAGGACAAGGGGGACAGCCAGTTCGAGATATCGGACGCCAGAACCGTGGAGGAGGTCTGCCGCATGATTGCAGCGAGGGGACTTCAGCCGGTCATGAATGATTATGTGTAACAGTTCAGACGGCGGGAAAATCAGTGCGGAAGCGGGCGTTAAGCTGGCTTATAAGCGCGCTTCCGTACTGATTTTCACATCGGATGGACATCCGATGCTTCTTGACCGGTTTTTTCGGTCAAGAAGATGGAGCCGTCTGAACTGTTACGATTACGTGTAACTTTAGAGTTGCATGGCCGGCGGCCTCATTGTATAAACAAAAAAATGTGGTAGAATGGCAGCAGCAATAAAATACGGATAAATTCAGACGGAGGAATAAAATGAAAATCGTACTATTGGAATCCCTTGGCATACCGGAGGCTCTCTTAGAGGAGTATGGCGAAAAGCTGAGACAAAAGGGGCATGAATTTGCTGCCTACGCAAAGGACACGGACCCACAGGTTCAGATAGAAAGGGCCGGGGATGCAGAGGTTATCATGATCGCCAATATGCCGTTAAAGGGCGAAGTGATCCGCGCATGTAAGAAGCTTAAGTTTATCGACGTGGCATTTACCGGAGTGGATCATGTTGATCTGGAGGCGGCGAAGGAGATGGGAGTGGCGGTGAGCAATGCTTCCGGCTACTCCAACGAGTCGGTGGCCGAGCTGGTGATCGCCATGATGCTGTCGCTGCTTCGCAATATCCCCCAGGTGGAGGCCCGCTGCCGTGAGGGCAAGACCAAGGATGGCCTGGTGGGCAGAGAGCTGGCAGGAAAGACCGCGGGAATCGTGGGAACCGGAGCCATCGGCTTTCGGACCGCAGCCCTCTGCCACGCATTTGGCTGCCGCGTGCTGGGGTACAATCCTAGACCCAAGAAGGAGGCGCCGGATTATATCACCTATTTACCGTTGGAGGAGCTGCTGGGACAGTCTGACATCGTCACACTCCACTGTCCTCAGACCACAGAGACCAAAGGGCTGATCAATGCAGAACGAATCGCCTGTATGAAGCAGGGGGCGATCCTGATCAATGCCGCCAGAGGTCCGGTGGTGGATTCCGCAGCCCTCGCCGCAGCGCTTAACAGCGGAAAGCTGGGAGGAGCCGGTATCGATGTCTTTGAGATTGAGCCGCCGATTGCCGCTGATCATCCGCTGCTGCACGCAAAGAACACCATGGTAACCCCTCATGTGGCCTTTGCCTCGGAGGAATCTATGGAGCTGCGCGCACAGATCGTCTTTGACAGCCTGGATCGATGGATGGCGGGAGATCAGATTAACGTGATATTGGAAGGAAAATAGTGGTCTTGTTTGGGAGCTGCTGTTCACGGAAATTAGGTGGACAGCAGCTCCTTTTGTAACCGGGAGTCCTCTGGTTCGTATTTCCATAAATGGAAGAAGAAAATATCAAAATAATACGAAAAAAACGGAGAGAAATATAGATTTTTTCGTATAACTATGATATAATCGGTTCGTAAAACGTTCCGATAAGTTATAATGAGTCGGAAGGCGGTACTTGTTTATACAATTCAAGGGGATACTGCGGCCAAAACATCGAAAATATACGAAACGAGGAGGCAAATATGAGGAAAATACATGACTGTACCCAATTCGGAAAAAAAGTAAAGCTCAGACTTCTGGAGATCGATATGACCAATAAAGAGCTGGCTAAGGAGATCGGTATGGCCGATTCAACAGTCTGCGATGTGATTTTTGGAAGGAATAACAGAAGAAAAACTCAGAGAACGATTGCCAGGGTGCTGGGAATGGATGAGGATGATATTTGATCACTGAGAGGTAAACTGCCGGATATTACAGTTTACCTCTTTTATTTTCAATCGGCACTGCTTTCCTCAATTTGCTCTGGCTTGGGATCAGGACGGTACTCCATGATATCCTCGGCTTCACATTCTAAGATCGTGCAGAGAACATCTACGGTGTGAGTGGAGATATACATATTCTTTTTCAAGCGTCCGATCTGTCCTGCGCTTACATGATAATACTTGATCAGCCGGTACTGGCTGATATTTTTCTTTTTCATGGTTTCCCATAGTCTGTCGTATACAATCATAATAAAGCCCTCCCTATTAATACTATTAAACTATTATTATCCGTAATTGCATACTATCCACAAGTGAATAATACTATCCATGTTTTCTTAAAAGTTAATTCTCATTTTCTTAATAGGCTTTATCTTCTTTTTATAGATTAGTCAAAGTTTCAACACATTTTCCCAGTATACTTATAACATAAACAAGGCAGAAGACCTTTTTACATAGATACTTTTTCATACTCAAAGCCGGCAGGACCTCACATCCTGGCCGGCTTCCTCCCATTTCAGGGGAATCATTTTCCGGAAATTCTAAAAAATTGCATTTTTTTAAAAAATCTATTTGCATTTTTGAAATTTTTCGCTATAATAACACGAGCGGGGTATGGCGTAGCTTGGTAGCGCGCTCGGCTGGGGGCCGAGAGGTCGCAGGTTCAAATCCTGTTGCCCCGATGAAAAAGTCTTGTGGATACAAGGCTTTTTTTGTTACCCTTTCAAAAAAGTAATATATCGTCTTTACAAATATTAGCCAATGTAGGATAATTACTTACGAAAGGGGTTGATGGGATGATTAGTTATGCGCCGTTTTGGGAGACATTGAAAAAAAGAGGGGTTAGCCAGTATAAGTTGATCCGAACCTATCGGATCAGTGCCGGGCAAATAAACCGTTTAAAGAAAAATATGTATATATCCACAGGCACCATCGATAAGATGTGCCATATTCTTGATTGTCAGGTCGAGGACATTATGAAATACACACCGGATGAAGCGATGGGGCAGGAGATCGAGCGGATTCGGGAATAAGACAAAGAACTAATCGGGAGATCCTGGTATGCAGGGGCTCCCGATATTTTTTTAAAACCTGAGGTCTCTCTGAAATACACTCATTCGATCTCGGATAACAGTTTAATCAGCTTCATCTTCTGATCTGTGGACATCTGTTTTCCATTTCTTGCGATCAACAGTTCCACGTCCTCATAGCTGGGTTCGGCGACGGGCTGTCCGGCGGCCATCTCTTCCAGATTTTCGATAGTGATCCCCAAATTTTTGCAGATGATCATAATATTGTCAACGCTTGCGCGTCCGACTCCATTCTTCATAATCCCGTACAGCGTAGTATAGGGCATACCGCAGTGCTCTGCAAATGCCTTCAGACTATACCCCTGTTCTTTAATCAGTTTCTCTAATATTCTGGCTTTCTCCATTCTTTTAGACCCCTTTGTATTGATACTTCCATTATATATTTTAAAACGCATTTTGTAAATATATAAAATTCGTTACTCCGAAGAAATTCGGAAATCAGAATAAAAGAGGTTGACAAAATACTGAAATCAGAATATAATTAAAACATGAAATACGGAGTAACGAATTTGACAGGGGAATGATACCATATAAAAAGAACGTGTGTTCGATATGATCCAGTATAACACTGTCAGACACATAAGTCAATCACCGGTACTCAGTTATTTACGCAACACTGTACTATCATTTTTATACTAAATTCAGGAGGAAAAGCGATGATGTTACAAAACAATCTGGTTCGGCTGACGGGAAGGGCAGTCGAAGAACCACGGCTGAGTCACATGGCGGCGGGGGAATCCATTTACTCGGTGAAGATCGAGACGGAGCGTCTGAGCGGCCAATATGACGTGATTCCGGTACAGATTCCGGAATCTCTGCTTCCGCCGGATGAGCTGGCGGGAAAAACCATCCGGGTGACCGGGGAGTTTCACTCCAGGAACCGGAGCGATGAGTCGGGAAGCCATCTGATATTGTCGGTATTTGCCCGCGAGCTGGAGCTCTACGACGGACCGGTGGTCTGCTCGGACAACAACATGATCAGATTAAACGGCTTTCTGCGTAAAGCCCCCGTTTTTCGCGTCACCCCAAGAGGAAGGGAGATCGCGGACCTGCTTTTGGCAGTGAACCGCTCCTACGGCAGACCGGATTATCTGCCCTGCATCGTCTGGGGCAATGTGGCCAAGGAGGCCGGAAGCCTATCCGTAGGCGCCCCGGTGACGGTCGAAGGACGTATCCAGAGCCGTCAGTATATCAAACGGCTCAGCGAGACGGAATGTGAGGAGAGAACCGCCTACGAGGTATCCGGAAGCAGGATCGGGACGTGGGAGCAGGATGTGGAGGCTGTTGGCTAAAGATTCTGATTGAGGAGGATATGGCTAAGATTATGAGTTTCATGAAATTTTAAATAAAGTTTAGAACTAAAGGAGGTGAATACCATAGAAATGGATTTTATCGACAAATACAACATAATCACCGGTGCTGCTGTAGCCGTGCTGTCTGCCATATTCGGCACCTACTGGTATCTCTTTGCCGGTTACCTGCTGTTTAATGTCCTGGACTGGCTGACCGGTTGGTACAAGGCCAGGAAACTGAACCGGGAGTCCAGCTACATAGGACTAAAAGGGATATTAAAAAAGCTGGGTTATTGGATCATTATACTGATTGCTTTCTCCATGCCCACCCTGTTCATCCACCTGGGCCAGGATCTCCTCGGAGTCAATCTTGACTTTCTGCTCCTTCTGGGATGGTTTACGCTGGCCTGTCTGCTGGTAAATGAGATCCGCAGCATCCTGGAGAATCTGGTGGAATGCGGATATGCGGTGCCGGATATCCTGGTCAAAGGTTTGGCGGTAACTGAGAAGCTGATCAGCGCCAAAATGAACGAGCTGTAATGCCTGCGGCCGTGGCCAGGATGGGCAGGGCACGACTGCTCCTTTGGAAGCATATCATATAGAAAAAGGACAAGGAGGAAACCAATGAGAGATATCACATTATGCCATCCCAGGCTGCAAACGAAAGCCTCCGATCTGATCGCAGAGTGCAAGAAACAGAATCTGCCGATCCGGATAGGGGAAACGCTGCGGACGGTGGCGGAGCAGGACGAACTGTATGCACAGGGGCGGACAAAGCCGGGGAAAATCGTCACCAATGCCCCGGGACATTCCTACCGTTCTATGCATCAGTGGGGGATAGCCTTTGATTTTTATAGAGATGACGGGAAAGGAGCCTACAATGAAGCCGGAGACTTTTTTGGCCGCGTAGGTGGGATCGGCAAGAGTCTGGGCCTGGAGTGGGGCGGTGACTGGAAGTCGATTAAGGATAAACCCCATTTCCAGCTTCCGGACTGGGGCAGCACGCCGGATAAACTGATCGCTGAGTACAAGACTCCCGCTGCATTTATGAAAACCTGGCCTCAGCCCGCAGGCTGGGTTCAGGACGGAAAAGGATGGTGGTACCGTCATAAGGACGGCAGCTTTACTTCCAATGCCTGGGAGAAGATCGATGATAAATGGTACTGGTTTGACGGCGCCGGCTATATGGTGGAGAAAGACTGGTATCAGGATCAGGGAAAATGGTACTATCTGGGAACAGACGGAGCCATGGTCACCGGACTTCAGATCATCAGCGGAAACGCCTATTATTTCAACGGTTCAGGGGCCATGGCCACGGAGCCGGTTACGCTGACGCCGGATGAGAATGGTATATTGCATTAAGACAAAAACAGGAGGCTGCAACACCTGCAGCCTCCCGGGAAAATCAACTTAATTAAATCCAATCAAAACTGCCACAACCATCACGACAGACGCCGTGGCAAACAAAATACCCTGCAGCTTGATCTGGAATCTGGCCCATTTGCCCCATTCCAGTCTTGCCACGCCCAGGGTGCCGAGGAGGCAGCCGGAGGTCGGCACGATTAGGTTGGAGAAGGCGTCGCCCAGCTGGAAGGCCAGCACGGACACCTGTCTTGAGACGCCCAAAAGGTCGGACAATGGAGCCATGATCGGCATGGTCAGAGCTGCCTGGCCGGAACCGGATACCACGAAAAAGTTGAACACGGTCTGGAACACGTACATAAGCCAGGCGGAGATGACGGAGGGAAGTCCGTGCATGGCGCTGCTGATTCCATGGAGGATTGTGTTTAAAACCGTGGGCTCGGAGGCGCTGGTTCCGCCCAGAACGATGATGATTCCCTGAGCCATACCCACGACCAGAGCCGCTCCTATCAAGTCGGCCGCGCCGCTCTGGAAGGACTTGGCGATATCGTTGACGGTCATGTTGTTTAAGTGGAAGATCACGCCGATGATACCGGATACCAGACCCATGACAAAGAACTGGGAAGCGATTTCCGGGATATAGTAGCCCTTCACCACCACGCCCCAGATCGTCCACACGATGGTCAGGCCGATGACCAGAAGGATCAGCTTATGTCCCAGCTTAAAGTCGGAGTGCTCCTCATTCTTTGCCTGAAACTCATTTCTATAGTAAGCATCGGACTCGTAGGCCACGGAGAGCGTCGGAGTCTTTCTGATCTTAGCCGCATAAATCATGGTAAATCCCGCACCGATTCCGGTGAACAGCACCCAAAGCACGATACGGAAACCGGCGCCTGACATGACAGGAATTCCGGCGATACCCTGGGCGATAGCCAGACTGAAGGGATTCATCCAGGAAGCGCCGAAGCCGATCTGGGTGGCGCAGTAGGTGACCATGACGCCAACCACCGCATCATAGCCCATGGCGATAAACATGGGAACCAGGATCATGGCGAATGGAATCGCCTCCTCCCCCATGCCGAAGACGGCTCCGCCCAGAGAAAACAGGGTGAAGAGCACCGGTACCAGGAGAGCCTCCGATCCGTGAGTCTTTTCGATCATGGCCAGAATACCCTGATCCACGGCCCCGGTCCGCAGCACGATGCCGAAGGCTCCGCCGATAACCAGGATAAACGCCACAATTCCCACGGCAGAACCTGATTTGCTGCCTGAGGTCAAACCTTCAAACACATAGTTTAACACGCCCTGCCTGCCGAAATCCTCGGTGCCGAACAGCGGAGCTGCTTTTGTGATCTTATTTCCGTTGTCGTCCAGAACGTAGTGGAAGCTGTCCGGATCCAGAACGGTCTTTGTCTTTTCCGCCCCGTTCTAGGTATAGGTGACGTCCTGAGTCTCATACTGTCCCAGCGGGATAAACAGCGTCAGGAGTGCGGCCAGTACAATGACGCCAAAAATAATGACGTAGGTGTGGGGCATCTGAAATGACTTTTTCTTTTTCGTATCCATAAGTGATTGTTCTCCTAATTTCATATTTCTGCTGATGAGTCTTCGTTATGCGAGATGCTGTTCAAAGGTCCCGCAGACCACGGGTTTACCGCCCTGAACCATCAGTTTACCGCGGGCGATGACGCAGTCAATCGCCAAAGTGTTCTTGTCCGCAAGCACC
>Ga0192243_10328_pt1 | contig 18519 bp, 12 predicted proteins | sample Koala_Koa27_K3_FD_131233 | JGI IMG/M metagenome (GOLD analysis project Ga0192243, IMG submission 131233) | Enriched cells from koala feces incubated with labeled cellulose particles, San Francisco Zoo, California, United States - Koala_Koa2-7_K3 ... | reverse complement strand
TTATCTCGGCGTCTTCATTGGCCAAAGTGACCACCGAGATGACCCGCCCTTTGCGGATGTATTTCAGCACCGCCGACACGGCCGCCACCCGGGCCGAAATCATGGCTTCCAACCCGATGGCCGAGACCAGGGGGGCATAGGAGAACCGATTGACCCGGGTAATCGTGTGCCGCGCTCCGAGGCGCTTGGCCACCAGGCAGGAGATCAGATTTTTTTCGTCATCGGTCGACACCGCGATAAAGGCATCACAGCCGCCGGCGTTTTCTTCCAGCAGAAGATTCTGGTCGGTGCCGTCGCCCCTGATGACCATGGTTCTTTTGAGCCGGTCGCTCAAGTATTCGGCCCGTTCGGGGTTCAGTTCCACCAGCTTGACGTTGAAATGCCGTTGGTCGGCCTCCAGCTTTTTAGCCAGCAGATAACCGACCTCGCCCCCGCCGACGATGACTATGTCTTTTATGGGCTCTTGGTCCAGACCGAAGAATTGGGCGACCCCGGCCACGTCCTCGACCCCGGCGGCCACATAAACCAGATCATCCGGCCTTAGAATGCTGTCGCCCCGGGGGATAAGCAGATCGTGACGCCGGTAAATGGCGGCCACCAGAATGTTGGAGGCCGCCTCAGAGCCCCGGGGCAGAAGCTCGGACAAGGGTTTACCCAGAAGAGGGTGTTTGCCGGGCAGTTTCATGCCCACCAGGCGCAGTTGACCCCTGGCCATGGCGATGACGTCGGTTACCCCGGGGAATTCGATGAAGTCCATAATGGTCTCCACCGCTTCCTGGCTGGGGTTGATGATGAAGTTCAAGCCGAAATCGCTCCGAAAGCGTTTTTCGTCGAAAAATTCGTAGTAGCCGGAAGCCCGAATACGGGCCACCCTGCGGGTGTCGGAAGGGGCCAGAAGCTGGGCCAAACGGCAGGCCAGAATATTGGTTTCATCGTGACCGGTAACGGCCACCAGAAGTTCACAATCCTTCAGGCCCGCCGCGGCCAGAGTTTCCGGATTGGCCCCGTAACCGACCACGGTTTGCACGTCCAGGGTTTCGGCCACCAGATCCAGGCGCTGGCGGTCGATGTCGATCAGAACCACGTCGGCTTTTTCCTGAACCAACTTGGCCGCGATGTGGTAGCCCACCTCGCCCGCGCCGATCACCAGAACCCGCATGGCTCAGGAGACTCTCAAGCCGCTGGGCATGGGTGAAGCCGTGCTTAGTAGGGAAAGGGTTTCGTCGGGGCCTTCCCGGTCCACCGCCGCCAGCACCATGCCCTGGGAGCTTATGCCCATCAATTTGGCCGGGGCCAGGTTGGCCACGATGATGACCGTCCGGCCGGTTATGTCTTCCGGGCTATAATGCTTGGCCATGCCGGCGACGATGGTTCTTTCCTCTTCACCCACTTTGACCGTGAGTTTCAAAAGCTTGTCGCTTTTGGGCACCCGTTCGGCGGCCACCACTTCCGCCGTGCGCAGATCCAGGCGTTTGAATTCATCGAAGCTGATGGATTCAGCCGGGGGGATGTCGCCTTTGGCTTTGGGCGGGGCTTTGGCTCCGGCGGCATTATCGGCCCCTACGACTTCGGGCTTTTTGGCGGACGAAGCCTTGGTGGCCGCTTTTTCTCCGCCGAACTCCACCCGGGGGAAGAGAGCCTCGCCGGGGCTGACCGGGCGGCCGGGCAAGAGCTGCTTATTGATGGCGGCCAGATCGAGAGTCATGTTTTGGTGATCCAGGCCCAGACGGTGCCAGATTTCCGACCCGGTTTTGGGCATGACCGGCCAGACCATGGCCCCAATGACGGCCAGGCCGTGGACCAGGCGATAGAGCACCCCCTTGAGATGGTCGTTTTTGGCCGGGTCTTTAGCCAGGGCCCAGGGCGCTTCACTGTCGATGAATTTATTGAGGGTGGTGACGATCTCCCAGGCGGCGGCCAGGGCCTTGTGAATGGCTACGGAACCGAACTGGCTTTTATATTCCAGAATGATTTCGTTCAAACGGCCGGTCCAGGCGTCGTCGTCGCCGCAGGTGGGCCGGCCGTCGGGGATGAGACCGCCCCCGAACTTGCCCAACATGGTCAGACTGCGCTGCCAAAGGTTGCCCAGATCGTTGGCCAGGTCGGCGTTGTAGCGGGTGACCAGAGAATCTTCGACAAATTCGCTGTCCAGGCCGAAAACCATATCCCGAGCCAGGAAATAACGAAAGGCATCCACCCCGTAGGTATCGGCCAGCCCCAGGGCGTCGACCACATTGCCGACCGATTTGCCCATTTTGGCCTGACCCATCTGCCAGTAACCATGGACGTTGAGGTGCTGATAAATAGGCAACCCGGCGCTTTTGAGCATGGTCGGCCAGAAAATGGCGTGGGGTTTAAGAATGTCCTTGGCCACGAAGTGCTGGGCCGTCGGCCAGTAGCGGCCGAAAAGGTCGCCATCGGGCCAGCCCAGGCAGCTAATATAGCTGATCAGGGCGTCGAACCAGACATAGGTGACGAATTTGTCGTCAAAGGGCATGTCGATGCCCCAGGTCAAACGGCTTTTGGGGCGGCTAATACAGAGGTCGTCCAGGGGCTCGCGCAAAAGGCCCAGCACTTCGTTGCGGTAGCGCTCGGGTCGAATGAAATCGGGGTTTTTTTTGATGTGGTCGATGAGCCAGTCCTGGTAATTGCTCATCCGGAAAAAATAATTTTCTTCGGCGATATATTGGGGCTTGGTCCGGTGATCGGGACAGAAGCCGTCCACCAGCTCTTTTTCGGTATAGAAGCGCTCGCAGCCGAAACAGTAGTGACCGCCGTATTCGCCGAAATAGATATCGCCGTTTTTATTGACCGTATCCAGAAAAATGCCCACAGCTTTCTTGTGCCGCTCTTCGGTGGTGCGGATAAAGTCGCTGTTTTCGATCTCAAGCTTCGGCCAGGTGGCCCTGAATAGTCCGCTGATATAGTCGGCGTACTGGGCCGGGCTCTGACCGTTTTGCTCGGCCGCCTGGACGATTTTATCCCCGTGCTCGTCGGTGCCGGTGATAAAGCGAGCGTCAAACCCCGTCATTCGGTGGAAGCGGGTGACCGAATCGGTGATTATGGTAGTGTAGGCGTGCCCCAAATGGGGTTTGGCGTTGACGTAATAGATGGGGGTGGTGGCGTAAAAACGCATTTTTTCCTCTCGCTTTTGGTTCGAAGCTGACCCAAAACGGCTTCCCTCGTCTTGAGCCGTGGTTATGACGGGTTTAGGGCTAATACATATATGACCGGGTCCGCATGAAGTTACCCAGATAATAGTATACAATCGTCGCCGCTGGCGCAAGGGGTGGGCTTGGAAAAGACAGGGCAAACGCATTAATACATGTTGACGAGTAAGGTTGGCATACGATCTCAATAGCATTAAAAGTAGTCTGATGTGGTTTCATTACCCTTCAAAAACTGGCGAGTCTGATTTTAACTAATAGTGGCTACAGTCGGGCTTAGAGGCGGGAAAATTTTCTCCGTTCGCTCGTTATTTTGATTTGAGAACTCGCTTCGCTCAAACACTCAAACCAAAATAGCGGCTCTCTCCAAAAAATTTCCCGCATCTAATCCCTGGCAGTTCAGCCTTTGGAGGTCAATAAAGCTTATGCAAATCGCGGTCACCAAAGCAGGCTGTTTGACAAAATAGTCGTTTGAAAGATGCGCCTGGCCCGGGCTTTTCAGCCCGCCGGCCGGCCCCCAAATAAAAAAGCGGCCGGCTCATTAGCCTCCGCCATCATACGTGAGAATGTCAGGCTGGTATTACGGGCGGTTAATTCAATGCTTCAAGGGAGGGCTGGATTAACCTGGGGGAATTTTCCAAGAAAAGGCGGTTTCAGGAAATTGGCTGGCCGGGTCGCTTGTCGCGGTTGGCTGGTGTCCTGCTGAAAATAAACTAACCAAACAGGCCACTAGCGTAGGACATTAGTGGGGTTTTTTTCTCAACCATTTGGCCAGGGTGGAAAACAGTTCCTGCAGGTTGATCGGTTTATTGATGTGGTCGTTCATGCCGGCCTGGATGCTCAACTCCCTGTCCCCGCTCATGGCATGGGCGGTCATGGCCACGATGGGCAGGTTTGCGTATTCAGGGAGCTTTCTGATCTCTTTGGTGGCGGTGATGCCGTCCATTTCCGGCATCTGGATATCCATCAAAACCAGATCGTAATTGCCGGCCTGGAGCATTTCAACCGCCTGGCGGCCGTTATTGGCCACGTCCACCTCCAGCCCGGCGTTTTTCAAAATGCGGCTGGCCACCAACTGGTTGACTTCGTTGTCCTCGGCCAGAAGAATCTTGGCCCCGGCGTACTCTTTGACCACAGCCATCTCATGGGCTTTTTTGAGCTTCGAGGCTTTGGCCGGCAATCCCCGGCCGAAAATATCCACCAGAACATTCAGGAGGGTGGAAGGGGACAGGGGTTTGGTTAAAACGTTACTGATGCCGCTTTCCTTGGCCTGCCCCAGAACATCGTCGCGGTTATAGGCCGTGGCCATAATGATTACCGGTAGTTTGTTGGGGGCAATCAATTCGTGAATACGGTTGGATGTTTCAATGCCGTCCATGTCCGGCATTTTCCAATCGATGAAAACCAGGTCGAAGTGGCGGCTGGCCTGATCTTTTTCGGTCAGAATGTTGATGGCCTCCTGGCCGCTGGAGGCGGTGACCACGCTGAACCCCAAAGTTTTGAGAAAGTCGTTTAAAATGTCCAGGGCGACCACATTGTCGTCGATTATGAGGGCGTTGAGGCCCCGGAAATCCTTGCGCTTGGAGACATAGCGCTTGCCGCTGTTGTGGAGGGCGAAGGTGGCCGTGAAGCCGAAGATGCTGCCCTGACCGACCGCGCTCTGGCACCAGATCTGGCCGCCCATGAGGTGAACCAGGCTTTTGCTGATGGCCAGGCCCAAACCGGTTCCCCCGAAGCGACGGGTGGTGGAAGCCTCGGCCTGTTTGAAGGCTTCGAAAAGGTTGGCCGCCTGATCGGAGGTCAGACCGATGCCGGTATCTTCGACCTGAAATTGAAGGTTGACCGAATCGTCCGTCTCGGAAATTGTCTCCACGCTGACCGTAATTTGACCGTGTTCGGTGAATTTGACCGCGTTGGATACCAGATTTGAAAGAACCTGGGCCAGGCGAACCTGATCCCCCACCAGCCCGGCCGGGGTGTCCGGGGGCACCCTGAGCAGAAATTCCAGACCCTTTTCATGGGCCCGGGTGGAAACCAGATCCACGACCTGTTGCAGAACTTCGGTGAGGTCGAATTCTTCCTTTTCCATTTCCAGCTTGCCGGCTTCGATTTTGGAAAAGTCCAGAATATCGTTGATGATCCTTAAAAGAGTCTTGGCCGCGCCTTCAGTTTTTTGCAGGTATTCCCGCTGGAGTTCGGTCAGTTCCGTTTGCATGACCAAATGGATGAGGCCCAAAATAGCGTTCATCGGGGTGCGGATTTCATGGCTCATGTTGGCCAGAAATTCGCTTTTGGCCCGGGTGCTCTCCTCTGCCGCATCGCGGGCCTGCTTGAGGTCGGTGACGTCCATAAGCCAGCTCATGACTCCGCCTTCGCCGTAATAATCGGATTTGAAGGCGTTCAGCAGCATGGTTCGAGCCTGGTCGTCGGCGTTTTTAATGCAGACCGTTCGCCAGTTGACGACCTGCTTTTCTTCCAATTCCCGCGATAAATCATCCCAGACTTCGGCCGAGTCATAAATATCTCTGATGCTGTCGCCGACATCTTTGCCGGTGAAGTTCCGGGCAAAGGGAGTCAGGAACTTGACCGTTCCGCCCACGGTAATGGTGAAGCAGATGGGGGCCGAATCCATGACTTTGCGCAGCAGTTGGCGCTCCATATCTCTTTCGGCCTGAGTTCGCTTCAGTTCCCTTAGGTCCCGGGTATAGCTGGCCACGATAAAGCCGTTTCGCCTGGCCACCCTGACCAGGGTTATTTCACTGGGAATGGGGGTGCCGTCGAGTTTTTGGTGCATCCATTGGAAGCGGTCCTGGCCCTCCCGGAGGGCCTTGGTGACGTGCTCGCGAGCCAGTTCGGCCGAGGGCCGCCCGTTGGGCTGGAATTCGGGAGACAACTCAAAAAAATGTTTCAGATAGGCTTCTTTGCTGGGCAGGTCAAACAATATGGCCGCGGCCTGATTGCAATCTATGTTCCGGAATTGGTCATCCCAGAAATTGCAGGCCAGAGGCATGGCGTCGAGCATTATATGGGTGCGCTCTTCGGCGTCGTTGGCTTCGGTAACGTCGTTTAAGACTTCAATGCGGCCGTCGGCCTGGCCGTCGAGGCCTTTTAAAACAGTGCTGCGGCCCTGAAAGAGGCGGCCGGTCGCCGGAAGGTAACGCTTGAAACTGGTGACGTTGCCTTTAGTGCTTACCTGGCTGTCTTGAAAGTCGATCAGGCACGGGGTGTTTGGTTGACCCAGAAAGTCTTTGATCCCTTGGCCGCCGTAGAGTTCGGCGCTGGGTTGATTGAGGTAGAGCCAGTTCTCATCTTGGTCGAAGACGCCGACCGGAAATGGCAGACTATCCAAAATAGCCTTGAACCAGGCCATTTGAGAAGCGATGAAAGAAAAGGCCTGGTTCAGGTAGGAGGCGAACTCGCCGCTTTCTGGGCTCAGCTCGGTCTGGCCCAGGCCCGCGCAGCCGGCCTTTTGGCCTGATCTGTCGATAATATCGGCCAGACGGCACTGGACGTCCCCCAAGAGCAAATCTTTTTCGGCCATTTGGGCTTCAATGGCCGCCTTTTGCTCGGCAATGGTTGATAGAGCCTTTTGCTGGGCCTCTTCCAGATTTTTTCGCTCATTGACATTGAAATGGACGCCGACTATACGCAGGGCTCGACCATGGTCATCCCTTTCAATCACCCGGCCGGTTTCGTAAAGCCAGATGTAATGCCCACCCTTGTGCTTCAAGCGATAGGTGTGGGCATAAAGGTTTTCCGGCCCGGCCAGTATCGAGCTTATGTTTTCATCATAACCCGGCCTGTCGTCGGGGTGGCTGATTTCGGTCCGTTCCTCGGCGCAGCCTCGCATCTCGCTGATATCGTAACCAAGCATATCAGCCAGTTGATGGTTTATTCTTATTCGGCCGCCGGGAACATCCCAATCCCAGACACCTATTTTAGCCATACCCATAACCGTATCCAGGCGCTTTTGATCCATGAAGGGTGAAAAACCTTCATCTTGATGGTTGGAGCGCTGGAAAAAAAGAGGGCGGGAAAAAATGGTCAGCTTTTGAGGGCGGCCTTCGGAGTCGTATTCCTCGGGCGAGCCGAAACTGATGAGATTGTAGGGAGAACAAGGGCCAATGAAGCGATGTTCCAAATTGAAATCACCGCCGTCTGACATCACCCTTTGAATTTCAGAGGCCATTATTTGGCCGTCATCGGGGGTGGTGAACTTGGCCAGAAAATCGTTTAAAGTAGGGGGAATTTCTTCGAAAGTCAGGCCGGTCAGCTTTAAAAAAGAGTCACTGACGGTCGGGACCAATTGCCCGGACTCGCCCCGATGAAGATGCCAGGAAACCAGGCCGCCAGCCGCCAAGATTTTAAGCAGTCTCTCTGAAGACGGCAGCTGTTCGGATAAGCCTTTGCTCATTACCTGTTCCTGAAATACCCGTGGCCAACCCTGTTGGGGGCATTATCTCCTAAAATGATTTGTTAGTAATTATATCTCAAGTTGTGAATTAATTAAAGCGGTAATTTGAGGACCGGCGGCCAGAGTTTTTCCCGGCCGCCGGCTGTACAGGCCAGCCTTTGATCGGATCACTAAAAATAATGATATCAGATATTTAAAGGTAACGATTTCAGGATAGGAAAAACAAGCTATAAAAGTATCGATAGTTAATATTTATATCAATAATCTTTTATATAATAATTTATAATTACACTATAATTCACAATAGTGAATTATAAAATTGGGGCCTGGCTGGCTGCGTCGACCCGGAAACCGGAAACTATTTCCGGGTCTTGTCGCCGTTTTTTGGTCCGTGGGGGGCGAAAACATCATCTAAGCGTTTACGACAGACATTGCTGTCGCGGTTGGCGCATTGGGAACTGGCCGGACCGAATTTTTCGAACCAACTGCAAAGGCTGGCCTGGTCGCAATCGGGCTGGGGTGACTGGTCGATGCTTAAAGGAATAGCTGTTGCCATGATGCAATACCTCCTGGCTCACTCCAATGGCGGACGGGTGAAGCCGGCAGGCGCCCGGCTGGTCAAGCCGGGTCGGGCCGTCGTTACAGAAACATCTGCCTGAGGCAGATTGGTCAACTCCTGAAACCGGATTACGGCCAACTTTGGTTTCAGGCGGTGCGGACCGACCGCACCTGAAAATCTGATTTCGGCCGCTGTCTTTCAGCGGCTAAACTATGACATAAAAGTAAAGCAAAATACGAGCCAAATGTCATCGACTGGTCGTCGGCACCCTCAAGAGGTAGGAACCGGCCGTTAACTGGGCCTCCTGAATTTGGGGGTTCAGTAGCCGCAAGGTTTTATAGTCGCATTTGAGCTGCTGGGCCAGCTTGGCCCAGGTGACCTTACCGCCCTTGGGCACATTCACCCGGCGTTCGACGAATTGCTGGTTTTGATAGCGCTTAAGGGGAACAGACCGGCTGAGCCCGTAATGTCCGGCGTTTTCCATAACCACTTTAATGGCCGCTATTCGGTAGACATAACGTTCGGTTTCCCGGGGCAGGTCAAGGTCGAAATAGCTGTTGACCTTTTGCGTTTCCAGGGCTTTGCCGATCCGCCCCTCCCCGGCGTTGTAAGCGGCCAGGGCCAGCGACCAGGTACCGAAGCGGGCCTGAAGATTCCTGAAATAGTTCAGGGCCGCGGTCAGGAGGGGTTCGGGCAAATGACGCTCATCTATTTTTTTATTGACCGTCAACTCGTAATGTCGGGCGGTGGCCGGCATGAATTGCCACAACCCCACCGCTCCGGCCGGAGAGGCGATCCAGGGCCTTAGGTCGCTTTCGGCCACAGCCAGATACTTAAGGTCGTCCGGAAGACCCGCCGCCTTCAGTTCCTTTTCGATATGGGGAAAATAAACCGCTGCCCGCCTCTGCCATAAGGCCACCTGGGATGGGTGGTTGACCAGGCGGAGAAATTCTGATTCCAGCCGCTCGTATACAGACTGTCGTTTGAGGTCGAATTCCTCGCCGCACAAGGTGACCCTGGCCGGCAGCCGGAAGTCGGGGTTGTTGCTGGGCACTATGCCCGACAAGGTGGCCGCGGCCGCATCTAGGGGTGAGTCCGGAGTATTTACGCCGTTACAGCCGACCAGACTCAGAGACAAAGCCGTCAGAGCCCAAAATATATATTTTTGAAAAACCATTGGATCATATTTATAGGGACGCTCGAACCCAAGCCGCTCAGTCGGGCCGATTGTCTTGTACCATCGAGTGGAGGGCCAGGTACACCTGGGCCTAAATAACCTTAGCTGCCGATCTTACTGTGGTGCCCGTCAGCTAACGTTTGTTAGTTAGTTGTGTTTCAACCTGGGAAACACCTTTTCGAAACATAGTAAATTATAGCAATTAATTCCGGAATAGCAAGCTTTTTTCGATGTTTTAAAACCGTTGATTATCAAGGCATAATCAGGTGAGGCCCCTGGGGTTGGCCAAATTCAAGGCCAGCCTGATGGCCGCGCCGGAATGCCTCTGTCAGATCCGCTTCGTGGTCCAGCAGATAATCGGCCAGATCAAGCATTTTTTGGGCCCTGGCTTTGTTTTGATCGTAAAGGGAAGGGTAGGCCGCCCGGTCCCATTTGAAGTAAATCCCGGCCAGGGCATCGGTCAGGTAACGCCTGGCGAGATTAAGGGTAATGGCCCTTAAAACCGGGGCCAGTAGATTGAGGTCGTCCTCATTAAGGGGCAGCCCTGTTTCGGCGTAACCCTGGAGCACGGCCGAAAAATTCTCGAAAGCCGCCGTCCCGTTTCCCTTGAGGCTCAAGCCCCAGGACCTGAGCATTTCGGCGATATCCACCAAAAGCTGCCCGTAACCGACACTGTCCCAGTCCAGTAAGCAGATGGCCCGGCCTTCCCGGTTGAAGAGGAAGTTTTCAGCTTTACAGTCGCCATGGATTATGACGTCGCTGAAATTGAACACGTTGCGAAAGCCGGGAAAAAAAGGCAACTGCATGGCGGCTTCGGCGGCCCGGTCGATCAGGGGCTGGAGCTCCGTAAGCCCCGGGTGGCCTCGGTAGGCGGTCTCCAGAGACGTAAACTCATCCGGCCGGGGCAGGTGCTGATTGGTGAACTCGCCCTCCGGGGGCGGAGCCAGGTCCAGGGGAGCCGGGTAGTTCAGGGCTCTGTGCAATCGGCCTAAAAGACGGGCCGCCTCCCGGCCGCCGACCGGATTTTTCGGGGCCTGGCCGCCGTCGACAAACCCTGTCAGCCGCCAGGAGCCCTCGCTCTGGGGAGACCGGGCGACGAACCGGCCCTGAAGATCTTGATATATGGGAGGCACCGGGGCCAGCTTTAGGGGCAGCTTTTCGGTGACGGTCCGGTGGATTTTATACCAATTGAGACCGAGGGACTGACTGTCCAGAAAGAAATCACTCAGCCTTTGCAGAACCAGAAGACGCCCGGCACTCTCCACCCGGAAGCTTTCGTTGACCCGTCCCCCTTCCAGCCGGCTCAGCCGGGGGGCCTCCAGCCCGAAGAGCATCCGGGCGGCCCTCTCGGCCGGCTTCAGCCAGTCGTCGGCCGCAGGTGAAGCCGGATCGGGAGCGGGATAATGGTTGATGGACATGAGGTTCTATTTGTCGGCCTGCCGCTCGGACAGAGGCTTGACGTATTGTTCCTCGGAATCCCAGGGGAAGAGAATCCAGGTGTCCTGGCTGACCTCGGTAATGAAGGTATCCACCAGGGGCCGGCCGGCCGGTTTGGCGTAGATGGTGGCGAAATGGGCTTTGGGTAAATGGTTTCTGACCACTTGGGCCGTTTTGCCGGTATCGACCAAATCGTCGATGATAAGATCCCCCTGGCCGTCTCCGTCGACTGGTTTTAGAATCGTGGCCTGTCCCTGGTTTTGCCAGTCATAGCTTGATATGCAAAAGGTTTCGATCAGGTGGAGCCCCAGTTCTCTGGCCACCACCGCCGCCGGGACCAGCCCGCCCCGGGTGATGACCACCAGCCGTCTGAAAGGGCCTAGATCCAGTAGGCGCCAGGCCAGAGCCCGGGAGTCGCGGTGCAGTTGATCCCAGGATATGGGGTAATGGCGTTTGAAAGTCGATTCGGACATGAAAGAGCCTCTTGGAGGGGTGTTTAACGATAGGTTGAAGTGGACACCCCTATATGGGCGGCCCGGAAAAATTCTGGATACCAGACCAGGGGCCGCCGTTTTGGTAAGGCATATAATCACGAAATGTCCCCGTCTGTCAAGCCGACTTAATGGCGGGCAGGCTCCCCCTTCGAAGCCCAAGGCCGGATGGTCAAGATAAAACAAATATAAACTGACTTTAAGGTAGTTTGTTGTGAATGCGGCAGCTAATTTTAAGGCTCAAGCTTGTAAAGCACCTGTTCCTGTGATAGGTTATCCCTACTTGGGCCGGTTAAGTCATCGGCCGGGTCCTTTTGTCTTGTGATCCTCCCTATCTATTTCTTAAGCTCTTATCGAGCGACAAATCATTCACGCTAATAAACATACTTTGCTAAGCCTGATTTCTTTGACGGGTTTTGCCGTTTGTCTCTGGAGGTGCCCGGATGAGTTTAAACGCGAGAATATTCGCCTCTTTCACCATAATGGCTATTGTGGCCGTGGCCATCGCCCTGGTGGGCTGGTCGGGGGTCAGAGCTTCCAACAACGCCTTAAAGGCGGTGCTGGAAATGGACCTGCCGGCCGAAAAACGCCTGGGTTTGATTGGACGGCATTTTGAAGCCATGCGTTCGGAGAAAAATTACCTGCTCAATCCCAATCTGCTGCCCGAAGAGCGCCGGAGCCGTCATGAGGCTTTCGCCGTCAGCCGGGCCAATCTAGTTGAGGATCTGGCTCAATTCAAAAACCATGTCCAAAACGTCAAGGCCGAGGCCGAGTCGGCCCAAAATCTAAAAACTGCCTGGAACGAATGTGATGAGGTCATGGCCCAGTGGCTGACCGGCAACGACGAAGTTTTCGACCAGTACCGGGCCTGGGAGGAAACCACCATACTCAACCCCACCCTTTTGTGGGGCTCTCTGCAGCAATACCGGGGCGACCATTATTTCCTGGTGCGCCGTATATCCGAAATGATCGCCCAAGGGCGGCCTTTGGGCCCGGAGATACATCCCGATGATAATCGCTGCGCCTTCGGTCAATGGCGGGAAAGATTCGACGCCGGTCAGGAAACCTTCACCGCCAACCCTGTCTTTAACCAGACCATGGACGTTATGCGGGATCCTCACCGTGATTTTCATGCCACCGCCAGCCGGATTTACGCTCTTCTTCAGGAAGATCCCGAAAACAACCGGGGCGAAGTGGTCGAGCTGTTCGGCGACCTTTTGGAAAATGCCGACCTGGTGGTCGGCTCTTTTGACGCCATGATAGAAGAATCGCAGAAAAGCGAGGGCTTCTACCGGAACGCCTCCCTCATATCCCAGGAAAGGCTCGACCCTCTCCGGGCACAGACGGTCAATGCCCTCGACCGGGTCATCAACTCCAAAGAGGAATTCGACCGATTGGATAAAGACGCCATCATCGCCGACGGTGACCGCAGCCTTTTATTGATGAAGGGGGCCATAGCCCTGGCCGTCATCATGGGGGTGGCGTTGGCCGCCTTCGTGGGCTACAGCATCCGAAAGGGTCTGACCGGTCCTTTGAACCGGGTCATTGGCGGCTTGTCTGAAGATGCCATGGAATTGACCGCCGTCTCCCAAAAACTGGCCCAGACCAGTTCCGCCTTGTCCCAGGGGGCCGGCGATCAGGCCGCTTCTTTGGAGGAAAGCGCATCAGCTCTGGAGGAAATGTCGTCCATGACCAAGCGCAACGCCGAAAGCTCCAAGGAGGCCAACGGTTTGATGCTCGATAACGCCGAGCAGGTCAGGGAGGGTTTCGAAGCCGTGGAAAAAATGACCACGGCCATGGGCAACATCGATAAGGCCTCCACCGAAATCGGCCGCATCATCAAGACCATAGAAGATATCGCCTTTCAGACCAACATTTTGGCCCTCAACGCCGCGGTCGAGGCGGCCCGGGCCGGGGAAGCCGGCCAGGGCTTTGCCGTGGTGTCCGATGAAGTGCGCAGTCTGGCTCAGCGATCGGCCGAAGCTTCCCAAGGCACGGCCACACTGATCAAGAACACTCTGGCCAGTATCCAGGCCGGGATGGAAATCACCAGGGAGATCGAAGAAAGGTTTTCCAGGCTGACCAACTCCACCACCAATGTCAGCCAGATGATCGAGCAGATCGACGGGGCCACCAATGAACAGGCCATAGGCATGAGTCAGTTGAGCGACAGCGTTTCCCAGATTGATAAAATTGCCAATGAAAACGTGATCAACGCCAACGAGGCGGCCACGGCCAGTGATTTATTGAGTACTCAGGCGGTCAATCTTCGTTTGGCCGTGGAAGATCTGGGGAGCATCATCGGAGTTCGTAAAAACATGCCAACTACATAAATAAGTTCACGGGCGTTCAATTAAGCCGCAAGATCCGTCGGGCCGGAGCTTGCGGCTTAAAACACTCGGCTCTTGATGAGTGGGTGTAACTGGAGAGGGCCCCAGTGGGGCGTCGGGCCTAAGCCCGGTTAAAATAACCTCAAATCAAGAACGCTTGGACCGACCCGGCCGCTACCCTTGGTCGGCGGCCGGCTCGGGGTTATATTGGGGGCAGTTGACCAGGTGGTCGTTGACCATACCCACGGCCTGCATATAGGCATAACAAATTACCGGGCCGACGAATTTAAAGCCCCGTTTTTTCAAATCCCGGCTTAGGGCTCGGGATTGGTCGGTCTCCGCCGGTATGTCTTCCATCTTTTCCCGCTGGTTGACCAAGGGCTCGTAATTGACGAAAGACCACAAATAACGGTCAAAGGTGCCGAACTCCTTGACCACGGCCAGAAAAGCTTGGGCATTGACCTTCAGCGCGCTGATTTTGGCCCGGCTGCGCAGGATATCGGCATTCTCCAGCAGTTCGTCGACTTTACCTTCATCATAGAGGCTGATTTTTACCGGGTCAAAGCCGTCGAAGGCCTTTCTCATGGCCTCCCGCTTTTTTAGAATGGTCAACCAGCTCAAGCCGGCCTGCATCCCCTCCAAAATAAGCATTTCGAAAAGCTTGCGATCATCATGCTCCGGTCGTCCCCACTCCCGGTCGTGGTATTCTTTTTCACAGTGGGTTTTAACCCAGGGGCAGGGTGCTGGTTTCATGTCTGGTCCCTTTCCAGGTATAGTTCTCAATCGAAGAACCGAACAAAGGTTGGTATTATGACCCTTAAGGCCTAAGGTTCCTTAAGGATCGTAAATCAAAAAGGCCGCGGCCTGGCCTCCCCAGGACCTGCCTTTAATGACTTTCCAGGGTTTAAGGTCGGCGGCGGCTAATTTTTTGATATTTTCCGGGGCCTGTTCCCAGACGGCCACGGCTTTAGGGGCGACCAGAGATAACTCGGCGCCGGCCTTCAAAATGGATAGCGGCAATTCAAATTGATCGTAAGGGGGGTCCAGCAGAAACAAGTCGAAAGCTGGGCCGCCCCGGAGGCGGGTCAAACCCTGAGGCCAACGGACGGCCAAAACCTCGGCCCGGCCATCGGGGCCCAAAGCGGAGATATTCTTTCGAATGACGGCCAGAGCGCCCCGGTCCATATCGGCCAACAGGGCCGAAGAGGCTCCCCGACTTAAGGCTTCCAGGCCCAAAGCTCCGCTGCCGGCGAAAAAGTCTATTACCCGGGCCCCCTTTAAATCAAAAGGCAGACTTTCCAGTATGGAAAAAATCGACTCTTTGACCCGGTCGGCGGTAGGCCGGGTTTTTCGCCCGGGGGGGGCGGCCAGTTTCAGCCCTTTGAAACGACCGGCGATTATTCTAGGCATGAATTAAATTAAAATCCCCGCAGCTCGGCGGCCACTTGGTCGGCGGCTTCGGCCGGGCTTTGGGCATCGCGAATGGGGCGGCCGATGACCAGATAGTCGCCGCCGGCGGCGACTACTTCCGCCGGGGTGGCCGTCCGGGTCTGGGCGTCGCCGGCCGCCGGGGGCCCGGCCGGGCGGGTGGCCGGCCGTTGCTGGGCGGCGCCGGCCACCTGGGACCAGGCCGGGCGAATGCCGGGAATGACCAGCCTTGGTTTCGGGCCGAAGTTTTGCCTGAGGTCGGCCACTTCCCGGCCTGAGGCCACCAGGCCCTGACAACCGGCCTTAAGGGCTCTTTCGGCCAGGGTCTGGACCAGGGCCCCGGGGCGGCGCTGATCTTCGGTCAGTTCCACCATATTGGCCGGGTTGAGGCTGGTTAAAACGGTTACGGCCAGAACCAGGCTGTCGCCGGCCTTTTCCACGGCCGCCTGGAGCATCTCCGCGCCCCCCTGGGCGTGGACGGTTATCATCTCCGGCTTGACCTTGACGGCCGAGGTCATGGCCAGACCCACCGTGGCCGGTATGTCGTGAAGTTTCAAATCGAGGAAAATTTTGGTGTCCGGGGCCAGATCCCGGAGACGGTGGACCACCTCAGGGCCTTCGGAAATAAAGAGTTCGAGCCCCACTTTAAACCAGCCGACATGGCCGTTTAAGACTTTGGCCATTTTTTGAGCGGCCGCCCAGTCCGGCAGGTCCATAGGAAATATTATTCGTTCAACCGGGGTTAGATCAGCCATGACCCAGACCTTTCGATATTAAGTATCAGGAAATTCAGCGCTTGGTGGTTATTTTAAGAGATCCTCGTCATTGAGGTCGTCCAAATTAAGGTCGTCCACCAGATCGGACAAGTCGTCGCTGAGAGCCGCCGGCTCGGGCACAACCGGGTTGGTCAGGGTGGCGTCGGCCGCTAAGGCTGCCGGGTTGCCGGTGGGCATGACCGGTCTGGCTTCCGGAAAAACGGCCGCCTGAGGCGGGGTGTCCGGTTCAAGTTCCATGGGGGGGCTCATCATCGAATTCCGCCTCCAAAACATCCTCGCTTACGCCCGGGAGGGGATCGTCGGTCGTATCCAGGGAAACATCCTCAAAATCGGCCTCGAGGCTATCTTCCTCATTCTGGCCGCGGCCGCCGGTGAAGCTGACGCTTTCCGACGTGCCCAGGTCCACAGTCCCCAGGGGCGAGCTTTCCTCTTCGAGTTTGGTGCCGAAAATGTCGCCGCCGGTTTCAAAGGGTGAAACGGATATCTGCGTCGACTCGGCCGAAGGCTCAGGAATGACCACCAGGTCGGGTTCCTCTTCATCTAGGGAATATTCCTCGGGAATTTCCAGGGTTACCTCCCCGGCATTCAAGTCGCCGGTCTGAGTCAGGGCGGATTTAATCTGGTTCATGGCCGTCTGGGCCGCCGGAGGGGCTATCGGCTCTGGTTCGACCATTTCGACTTCGTCTATTTCAATCTCAATCTCTTCGTCGACGGCCGGGGCGAAAGTCTCCATAGCCCCGGGCTCGGCCTGGGGCGGTCGGGCCTGGCTGAAGGTCTGGGCCGTCAGGCCGCTGTCGAAGTCGGGTTCGATGTCGTCGAAGCCGTCTTCGGCGATCGGCCCGATATCATCCACCGGGATAATGTCCTCAAGCGGGCCGATGTCCTCGACCTGTATGATGTCATCCACCGGGTCGATCTCGTCGAAGGCCCCGGCGGCCCCCGGGGACCTGATTTCGCCCAGCGGGGAAATTTCTTCCAGGGCTGAAATTTTGTCCAAAGGGCCTATCTCTTCCAGAGTCGTCATCTCCGCTAGGGGGGTTATCTCTTCCAAAGGGCCTATTTCGTCCAAGGGGCTTGTTTCATCCAAAGGGGTTATTTCATCCACTTCCTCCAGGAGAGTCGTGGGTAAAATTTCTTCGAACCGATCGGGCAGTATCGTGGCGTCGGGGGTGATAAACTGTTCCCCGCCGACGGCCTGGGGCAGGCCGCCCGGAAAACCCTGTTCACCCAGAAATGGCTGAGGGACGGCCACTCGTTGACCGGCCAGAGTAAAAAAATCGGTATCCCCCGGCGAGGGCATGGTCAAATTCAAAAGACGGCGGGTGGCGGTTAGATCCTTGCGGCATTTAGGGCAGACCAAATTATGATCAAAGCTGTTTAATCCACATTTGGGGCAGCGCATCATCAACCTCCGAAATAACTGTCACTATTTTTTAACTAAATGAAATTATGAATAATATAGTCCACCAGACCAGCTGATGGCGATTAGGCGGGCCTGTCCATCGGTCTTTAACTCTCTTTAATATAGTAGAATTATACTTAAAAGGAAACAAATTTTATGGCCGGTTGACAAAAAAATATCGGAGTTCCAGCCCAGGGCCTCGCCCTAAACGGTAATGTATTGGCTGCGCTTGATCCACCCCTCAAAAGCCGGGCCGGAATTAATCTGTTGGCGATCGACAAGTCCGCTGCCAGCCAACGCGGTGCAGCCGGCCCCGTAGGGTTGGCCTTAATTGATGAACCCAGCCATAAGGACACCAGGGCCGCTTATTCTTCGGGATTGTAGTCTCATTTATTTTATGAAATAATATCAAACATTATTTTGATATCACCCTTTAATATATAATAGAGGCCCCTATGGATTTCTTTTCCCGTCAAGAAAGAGTGGAACGGGTCAGCCGGTCATTCTTTTTCGCCTTTCTGGTCTGCGTCGTTCTGACCGTCTTAATTTTGTGGGCCCTCTCCATGATTTTAATTGTCTCCCCCCTGGCCTTGATGTTGGGGGCCAAACCGGCCACCGTCCAGGCCGGCTGGTTCTACCTCGTTTCCCTGGCCATTATCGGCCCCTTGATCATGCTGGCCATTTTGACCATTTCGGCCCGATACACCCGGGCTATAAGTGAAGGCGGCGGGGTTTACGTGGCCGAGGGCCTGGGGGCTGAAGAGCTTCTCAAACCCGAATCAGGGCCGGAAAAACAGTTGATCAACGTGATCGAGGAAATGGCCGTGGCCTCGGTTTTGCCTCGGCCCCGTGTATATATAATGAGGGACCAGTTCAGCATAAACGCCTTCACGGCTGGCCTGACGCCCGAGCAGACGGTGGTGGTGGTGACCCAGGGGCTGGTGGAAAAATTGAACCGGGACGAGATGCAGGCCGTGGCCGCCCATGAGCTGGCTCACATCTTAAACGGTGATTCCAGTCTGGCCCTGCGCATCGGCGGGTGGCTCTATGGTCTGGAGTACCTGACCATGCGGGCCGAAGATATGATCGACAGCGTCAATTTCGCCCGCAGTGGTTTTATGGTCGGGTCCGGCGGCCTCTTCATCAGAATGTGGCTGGTTTCCATTCTGTTTTATGTGGCCGGCATGACCGGCCGCATAATGGGCCGGGTACTTGAATCGCTTTTCAGCCAACAGCGCGAGTTCCTGGCCGACGCCTTTGCCGCTCAATTCACCCGCAACCCTCTGGCCCTGGCCGGGGCTTTGAAAAAAATCGGCAGCGTTACCAAAGGCGGCTCGG
>Ga0192243_10326_pt1 | contig 18553 bp, 14 predicted proteins | sample Koala_Koa27_K3_FD_131233 | JGI IMG/M metagenome (GOLD analysis project Ga0192243, IMG submission 131233) | Enriched cells from koala feces incubated with labeled cellulose particles, San Francisco Zoo, California, United States - Koala_Koa2-7_K3 ... | reverse complement strand
GATCTGTAACCGTGTGTTTGAAGAGACATTTGGAAGAAAGACCGTCAACCGGGATTTCACCGGCTGCAACGACCAGAACTTTTTCGTCAGGGCGGGGGTGCCCACGCTGGTGTTTGGACCGGGTAATTTAGACCAGGCCCACACGGTTGACGAGTACGTGGATGTGGGGGAATTGGAGCAATGTACGGAGTTTTTCTATCATTTGGCAAAGGATATCTTATCATGAGGAGGTAACGTATGTCTGTAAAGGGAAATGTAAATGTAAAGGGGATGTCCCGGTCGTCCCGGTGGCTGACGAGGTTGGAGACGGTCGGCAACAAGCTGCCGGACCCGGCAGTGCTGTTTATCGTTATGGGGATGTTGATTCTGATACTCTCCGCCATAGGCGGGGCCTGCGGCTGGCAGGTAGTCAATCCGGCCAATGGGGAGACCGTGGCTGTGGTAAGCCTTTTGACCGCAGATGGAATCCGAAAGATCGTCAACAGCATGCTGACCAATTTATCCGGCTTTGGTCCGCTGCCGTCGGTAATCTTGATTATGATGGGCCTGGGAGTCGCGGAGGGGACCGGCATGCTAAAGGCCCTGCTCACCAAGAGCGTTAGCCGCCTTCCGAGAAGTCTGGTCACCGTTGCTCTGATTTTTATAGCGATCAGCTCCAATGTGGCGTCAGACTCCGGATTCATCGTGCTTCCTCCGCTGGCCGCGCTGATCTTTCTATCCATGGATCAGCACCCGTTTATCGGAATCGCGGCGGTCTATGGCGCCGTGGCAGCCGGTTTTAACGCCTGCATCTTCCTGTGCACCGGCGATGTGCTGGTGGCGGGTATGACAGAGACGGCCGCCAGGATCATCGATCCCACGTTCACCGTCAACCCGGCGGTCAACTACTATTTCATGGCGTTCTCCTGTATTCCTCTGGCTCTTGCTGGCGCCTGGGTGACGAAAAAGTTTGTGGCTCCCAGATACCAGGATTTGAGTGGCATTGACAGAAACGGAGAGAAGCTGGAGGCGCTGTCGGCGCTGGAGTTGAGAGGGCTGCGCAATGCCGGCATCGCCGCGCTGGCAGTGATCGCCGTTATCGGTCTCGGCATCCTTCCCGGAGGCGTGCTTCGCGACGCAGAGACCGGAGGGCTGATCCCTTCTCCTCTGATCAACGGTATGGTGTTCTTTATGACTGTGATCTTCCTGATCCCGGGAATCGTATATGGAAAGACCGTGGGCGTGATTAAGAGGGATACGGACGCTGTAAAATTTGCCGCGGCCGGCGTCGCTTCGATCTCCACCTTCCTGGTGCTGGCCTTCGTGGCCTCCCAGTTTATCGCATGGTTTGGCTGGAGCAATCTGGGAATCTTCGTGGCGATCAGCGGTGCCCAGGGCCTTCAGAATATCGGCCTTTCCGGTATCCCCCTGGCGATTGGCGTCGTACTCCTGTGCTGCCTGGTCAATATCTTTATAGGAAGCCAGACCGCCAAATGGGCGCTTGTATCCTCGATTTTTGTCCCCATGCTGATGCTGCTGAAATTTGATCCGGCCTACACGCAGATTCTCTACAGAATCGGGGATTCGGTCACCAACCCTATCAGCCCGCTGTTTACCTACTTCCCGCTGATGGTCGGCTTCCTTAAAAAATACGACAAGTCGGCCGGCATGGGAACCGCGTTCTCCCTGATGCTTCCATACTCCATCACCTTCCTGCTGATCTGGATCGTGCTGCTGGTTGTCTGGACACTATTTGGGCTGCCGCTGGGACCCGGAGGCGGAATCTGGTTGTCATAATCCACTCATAAACGTATAAAAGGAGAGTTCTATGTCAGATTATCTTTTAAAATGCCGCAGCTGCGGACATCGCTTTGAGACAGATTTCTACCGCTGCCCGGACTGCGGCAGCATCCTGGAGACCGTCTACCACAAAAAAGACCCGGAGTTTCTCGCCGACACGATAAGGCATGGGCAAAGCTACTGGGATTACCAGCCATTTTTCAGTGTAAAAAAAGAGACAGAGAAGGTGACTCTGGGCGAGGGCGGCACGCCTCTTGTGAAGGCTGACCGTCTGGCGGCGGAGCTGGAAGTCGCCGGTCTGTGGGTAAAGAACGAGGCGGTAAATCCCTCGGGTACCTTCAAGGACCGCTGTATGAGCATCTCCTTCAGTAAGGCCAGGGAGCTTCACGCCCCCGCCGTGGTGATCGGTTCTGCGGGAAATGCCGGAGCCGCCGCCGCTGCCTATGCCGCCCACGCCGGTATCCCCTGCTTTGTCATGGTCCCGGCCGCTACACCGCCTCAGAGAATCGCCCAGATTCTGCTCTACGGAGCCCATGTGATACCGGTCCGGGGCTCTGTCACAGACTGTATTGACTTGATCGGGGAGGTCTATCAGTCCTACGGCTGGCACAATATGACCACGGCAAGCGCCTACAATCCCTTCCAGGCCGACGCGGAGAAAGCCATCGCCTATGAGATGGCAAAGCAGATGGACTGGCGTGTACCGGACTGGATAGCCGTTCCGGTGGGGGGAGGCGGCATCCTGACTGGCATCTACAAGGGTTTTAAGGATTTATACGACTTAAAACTGACAGACCGTCTTCCGCGGATGATCGGTACCCAGGAGTCCGGCTGCTGTCCGTTGGTGCGGGCGTTTGAGGCGAAGAAGAGCCCCGGATCAGATCGAAAGGGTGGAGGAGGTGACAGGGATCGCCGTGGCCATCGCCGACGCATTTCCCTTGGACGGGGAAACGGCGTTGGCTGCGATCTACGAATCCCACGGCTATGCGGGGGCGGCCACGGATGAGGAGATCCTGCAGGCCCAGGCGCTTCTTGGCAGGACGGAGGGCGTGTTTGCAGAGTCCGCCAGCTCTACCACCGTCGCCGTCGTCAAAAAGCTGAGAGCAGCCGGCGTGATCCGGCCGGAGGATACCGTGGCCTGTGTGGTGACGGGAAGCGGACTCAAGGAACTGTCACTGACGGCAGAGCACATCGTCACGCCGGAGCCGGTGGAACTGGATGTGGCAAGCCTGAGAGCACGGATTGAAACGGAATATTGCTTTCGACCCAAAATTGAGGTATGATAAAAAGGAAAATAATGGTTTTGATAGAAAGGATTAACTATGAGTTATGTAACAGATAATCTGGAAATGCTGTCGGGTATAGCCCAGTGTATCGCCAAACACTTTGGCCCCAACTGTGAGGTGGTGCTGCACGATCTGACCAGATCCTACGACAATACCATAGTAGCCATCTGGAACGGTCACGTGACGGGAAGAAAGATCGGCGGCGGCGGAACCAATACCGGGCTTGAAATCCTCAGAGGCATGGCGGAGCCGGTGGATCAGTATAACTATATCAACTCGACCCAGGACGGCCGGACTCTCCGTTCCTCCAGCAAGTACATCAAGGACAAAGACGGCCGGATAGCCGGAAGTCTGTGCATCAATTTTGACATAACGGATCTGCTGGCCGGACAGGCGGCCACCCAGTACCTGACAAGACCTGAGGCACAGGAGGAGTCAAATGTGGAGGTGTTCACCAGCAATGTGGACGAGCTTCTGGATGTCATGCTCCAGGATGCGGTAAAGAAGACAGGAAAGCCGCTAGATGCCCTGAATAAAGAGGACAAGGTGTCGGTGGTGAGATACCTGGATGAGAAAGGCGCGTTCCTGATCAAGAAATCGGCGGAGCATGTGGCCGACTTTCTGGGGATCTCCAGATTTACCGTATATAATTATCTGAATGAATTGCAGGAAGGGGAATAACACAGAGGGGACCGCTTACATCAAGCGGTCCCCTCCATGTTATTCTTCCTTCTCCTTCTTATCAAAAAGTCCCATTCCGTTTTTTTACAATCCTCCGAACAACCAGAACAATCACAATCACGATCACTCCCAGGAAGATCAATATAGGGCTGCAGGTGATCAGCCAGAAAAAGAATCCGGAGATGCCGCCGGTCACCAGCTTTAAGTTTCTCATAAATTCTTTCTGGATTCTCACGCCTGTGCTTTCCGGCTCCACGGGGCTGAGGTTTAAAACTTCACGGACACTCAGGGTGACGGTGCTGTAATCCACCTGGTCGTCGTAGGTTTTGAGCTGGGTCTCGTAGGATTCCAGCTCGTAGCGGATATCCGTCAGTCTCTGTTCCAGCACGATGACGGAATCTAAGGAATCCGCTTTTTCGAGAAGGGCCCAAAGCCGGTCCTGCTCCACGGCCAGAGTCTTTTTGCGACTCTCGATATCGCTGTAGCGCAGCGTCACGTCCGTGGTGTTTTCCGAGCGGTTGGTGACGTTTCCGGCGGCCTCCACCTCTTTGAGAAAGGTGTCCAGCTGGTCACTGGGAATACGGACCGTCAGCTCTGCGTATTTGGGAATCGACTGGTTGGACGGCGATACGCTGCCTCCGCTGATATTGGACTGCTCGATATAGCCGCCCAGCGCCGTGGTGCGATCCGTGATCTGCGATACCAGAGGCTGGAAATCCGTGGTCTCCACGGTTAAGTCCACGGTGCGGATCAGCTTGCGCCCCTGGGCTGCGGGAGCGGTCAGCGGCGTGGTGTCGGTAAGCCCTGCCGATCCGCCGGAATCCATGGCGGCTCCGGTCTCCTGGGGTGCCGCCTCTGCGCAGTAATCGACCATGGCTTTCTCGTCATAGACCTCTGCGCCTACATCCATGGCCGCCGCCGTGGTTTCGGCCATAGTCCTCGCAGGAGCACTGTAGGACGCACCTCCACCGCATGCCGTGAGCGTCAGCGCAGACACAGCCAGCAATGCGAAAGCGAGTTTCAGATTTTTCATAACACTTCTCCTCCTTTATAAAATATCTGTAAATTCATCGTAGCATCCCCAAAATGAGAATTCAATACATGTAAGGAAGGATTAAGAAAACAATCGCAATTGTTAAGAAAGAACAGCCGCCGCGGGATGCCCCCCCGGCGGCAGGCTGTATTTTAGCCTTGTTGATTTTACCGGATCGTAGTATAATGCCCTTATCTAAAGGCATATCTTTTCTGTCATCCTCCTGTTCATTTGGTGCCCATATGGTCCCCACATTCCAAAAACACATTGCAAGGAGATTTGGCGAGAAGTGAAACTATACAGAAATGAGGAGCCAACATTATGTACACCGTAATATTTGCAGACGACGAGGAAGAACTGAGAAAAGCGATTATTAACAGAATAGACTGGAATTCCGTGGGCTTTGAGGTGATCGGCGAGGCCGGGAACGGGGCGGAGGCTTTGGAGTTGGTGGAGAAGCTGGGGCCGGATCTGCTGCTGACCGATATCAAGATGCCCTTTGTCTCGGGGATCGAGCTGGCCAGACAGGCGCGGGAGATCCGGCCCTACATGCAGATCGCGTTCTTGAGCGGCTATGAGAGCTTCGCCTACGCCCAGCAGGCGATTCAATATAACATCATCAGCTATCTTCTAAAGCCCATCTCCGCGGAGGAGCTGACGGAGGAGCTGAGGCGGATCAAGGAGAAGCTGGACAACCGGTTTGCCAGTTTAAAAAACGGCGCTCTGGACGGCGACTTTGGCGAGCGGGAGCGCCGTATGGAGCTGGCGGAATTTCTGCTGCCGCTTTTGATGGATCAGGATGAGCCGGTGCAGGATTTGAGCCAGGAGAAAAAGCTTCTCATGGAACAGAGGGCGGCGGAGCTGGGGCTTCGCAGGCTTCCGGCGGAGAATGTCTGCTATATGGTCCTCGTCACCAGCTTTTTTAGCAGCGGCGGGGAGAACATGACCGCGGCAAACCATGTGAACTTTGTGGATTCCATATTAAAAAAATATCTGCAGTTCGGGAGCGTCTTATCCAAGGGGAAGATTATCTCCGTCATCTCGGCCGGAAACCGGGACATGGGAAAATATATCCATATCCTGGTGACGGAAATTTTACAGAGTGTGGAGAGAATCCTGGGGATGCAGTGCCGGATCGGTGTGAGCCGGGATTTCCCGGCGGTGTTCCTGAGCAGCGTGGCATATTCGGAGGCGGTGGCCGCCATGCACTATATCCCGGCAGGCACCGCGGGCGTGCAGTTCATATCCGATATGGAGTCGGGAGATTTTCAGAAGTTTGAGTACATAGAGGAGACCGTGGCGGAGCTGGATCAGATCATCAAGACCGGCAGCAGGGGAGAGCTGGAACAGTTTCTGACCAGCCTGTTTGCCAAGGTCCGCGAGGAGAAGGCCATGAACAGCCGCCGGGACCTTCTGGTGATCCAGATTTTAGCCACGGTGTACCGGTCTGTCAGCATGTCTCTGGATAAGAACGTGCCTATGGAAATTCTGTTAAAGTTTACGTTTTTGGAACAGGGCTTTAGCAGGGAGTCCTTGGACGAGGTCCAGGCCAAGGTGGCCAGCCTCTGCCTCCAGGCCCAGGAGATTATCGCCAACCACAGAAAGGTCAGCTCGGAGCTGTTGTCGGACCAGGCTCTCCGGCTGATCGAAACCGGCTATTCCGACGAAACCATGACCCTGGTTTCCCTAAGCGAGCAGCTTCACATCAGCTCCAATTATTTAAGCGCCACCATCAAAAAGACGACGGGGGAGACCTTTGTCAGTCTGCTGACGAAAAAACGGATGGAGAAGGCCAGAGAGTATATCCTCTGCACCCCCATGAAGATACAGGAGATCGCCGGCCGCTGCGGCTACAGCGACCAGCATTATTTCAGCTACTGCTTTAAGAAATACTACGGAAAATCCCCAACAAAACTGAGAGAGGGAGCAGGGAAAACGGAGGAGAAATGATGGACAAGGAGAAGAAGCGCTCGTGGCCCCTGTCGCTTATGCTGGGCTTGCTGATCGGCGGCTTGACAGTGGCCTCCATACTGCTGATCACCCAGATATTTATATCCGTCTACCGAAGCGTCCTGGCGGATATGGCGGGCACCAACTCAAAGCAGGCCGTGTCCCAGGCGGCCAACACCGTGAGAATCAATGAAAAGGGGATGAAGGACGATTTGGGGTTGATCATCAACCGCCTTTCCTCCTGCGAGACGGAGCGGGACGGGCAGGAGCTGATCTCCGACATGGCCGGGGTCCGCAGCGACGTGGTCTCCGTCATGATCTACGACATGGACGGAAAACTGCTGCTCTGCGGCAGCAATGGCCTGGGATTAAAGGAGCAGCAGGGAAGAAATCTGTCCTTTGACAAAGAGATCTTTGAGTCCACAGAAGGGATCTCCATGCTGCCTCCCCATGTTCAGAACCTGTTTCTCAACTACTTTCCCTGGGTGGTGACCCTGGCGAAGAAAACGGAGATGCGGATCTACGACCAGCCGGTTTATGTGGCGGTGGACTTCAACTTCACCTCCATAGCCTCCTACGTGGACAATGTAGGCATAGGGCCTCACGGATACTGCTATATTATGGACAAGGCGGGAGACATCGTCTACCATCCCCAGCAGCAGCTGATCTATGCCGGGCTTAAATCCGAGGACACCTTGTCTTTAGCTGCTCTGGCGGACGGCGTCTATCCCGGCGGCGGCACCATCAATGCCATCCAGACCTTAAACGACGGAAGCTGGAGGATCGTGGGCGTCAGCTATACGGACGAGATGATCGGCGAGAAGATCCAGGAGATCCAGGGGCTGGTCATCCGGGTAGCTGTGATATTTATCGCCCTGGCCGTGTCTCTTTGCATCCTGTTTACCAGGGTGATCACAAAGCCCATGAAAAAGCTGGTCCATGCCATGCAGGAGTTTGAAAACAACGCGGAAAATTATGGCTACCAGCCGGTGAACGGGGTCCAGGAGGCCAGGAACTTATCGGATTCCTTTGCCCATATGGTGAAGATGATCCAGGAGCTGATGAACCGGGTCAAGATGGAGGAGATTTCCCTGAGAAAGACGGAGCTGAAAGCCCTGCAGGCCCAGATCAACCCTCATTTTCTGTATAATACTCTGGATTCTATCCAATGGATGTGCGAGCAGGACAAAAACGGCGACGCGGTGAAGATGGTCAGCGCCCTCGCAAAGCTGTTTCGCATCAGCATCAGCCGGGGCAGGGAGCTGATCCCCATATCCGACGAGATCAACCACGCCAGAAGCTATCTGCTGATCCAGAGCTACCGTTATAAAAACCAGTTCACCTATGAGTTTGACATAGAGGAGTCCATAACCGGCTATTACTGTAACAAGATCACCCTGCAGCCCCTGATTGAAAACGCCATCTACCATGGCATCAACGGGATGGTGGACGAGGGGCTGATCAAAATTTCGGCCAGGGCCGAGGGGGACGATATCATTTTCCTGGTGTCGGACAACGGCGCCGGCATGACCACGGAGCAGTGCGAGGGAATCTTAAAGAAGGAGCGCAGCGACAGCAGCGGTATCGGTATCAAAAATGTAAATGACCGGATTAAAATATTCTTCGGGGAAAGCTATGGGATAGAGATCGACAGCGAGCCGGATGTGGGGACGACCATCCGAATCCGGTTCCCCAAGATCAGGGAGGGTGAGTTCGATGGGAGATAGAGGAAAACTGAACATCTTAAAAGCTGTTTCCGCCGTCCTGCTGGCCCTGTGCCTGTTTTCCGGCTGCGCGGGCCGGCAGGCGGTGGTAAAGCAGGAGAGCAAGCCCTATATCGCCGTCATTACCAAATCCACCAGGTCCAACTTCTTCAAAACCCTGTATGCGGGTGCAAGCACGGCTTCTATTGAGTACAATGTAAACGTGACGCTGGAGGGGCCGGAGAACGAGGAGGACTACGAGACCCAGAACCGGCTGCTGGAGCAGGCTATCGAGAACAAGGCGAAGGCCATCATCTTATCGGCCATCGACTACAACAAATCGGTGGAGATCGTGGAGCGGGCCGCCGACGCAGGGATCTATGTGGTGGCCATCGACAGCGCCATCAACACGGATAAGATCAGCGTCTACATCGGCACGGACAACTACGAGGCGGGCAGGGAAGCGGGGGAAGCGCTGTTAAATACCCCCGGAGACTTAAAGCTGGGCCTGGTGAATTTTGATGAGAATTCCCGCAACGGCCAGGAGCGGGAGCGGGGCGTCATGGATGTGATTGCCGAGAACCCCAGGATCCAGGTGATTTCGGATATCAATGTGGATTCCAACATCCCGGACACCAACCTGGGAACCAAGGCCATGCTGACCAAAGACCCGGAGATCAACGCCATCGTGACATTCAATGAGTGGACGACTCTGGGCGTGGGAACCGCGGTTTCCGAGATGGGCCTGGGAGACCAGATCACCGTGGTGGGCTTTGACAACAATGTGATCTCCGTGGGTATGCTGGAGACCGGGGAGATGGACGCGCTCATCGTGCAGAATCCCTACGCCATGGGATACTTAGGGGTGGAGGCTGCCTGGAACCTGATCAACGGCAGGGAGGTCCCGGAGAAGAAGATCCACACCGAGACCATGACGGCCACCCGGGAAAACATGTTTGACACAGCCAGCCAGAAGCTGATTTTCCCTTTTAGGTGAATTTTTATCAATTGTGGGGGCTATAAAATAAAAATTTTAACATTTTGCATAAAAAATTCTATTTTAAATGAACGAATACTCCGATATACTATTCTTGTAACTTAATTCATTCATTTTCTAAGGAGGATTCAAAATGAAAAAAATGTTAAGCGTTGCACTGGCGTGCTCCATGGCTTTTACACTTGCAGCCTGCGGTGGCGGCAGTAAGCCAACAGAGGCACCCACAACAGCAGCTGCTGCAGGAGATACCACAGCGGCGGCAGCAGAGACAGAGAAGGCAGCAGATACGACAAACATGGCCAACAAGGACAAACCGTTAGCATGGTTTAACCGTCAGCCATCCAGCAGTGCTACCGGACAGCTGGATATGACAGCATTAAATTATAACAAAGATACATATTACGTAGGCTTCGATGCCAATCAGGGTGCTGAGCTTCAGGGTACCATGGTTAAAGATTACATCGAGAAGAACATCGACACGATCGACCGCAACGGCGACGGCATCATCGGCTACGTACTGGCTATCGGCGATATCGGACACAACGATTCCATCGCACGTACCAGAGGCGTTCGTAAGGCACTTGGCACCGCAGTTGAGAAGGACGGCAACGTCAACAGTGATCCGGTTGGAACAAACTCAGACGGTACGGCAACTGTTGTACAGGATGGTTCTCTTGAAATCGGCGGAAAGACCTACATCGTCCGCGAGCTGGCTTCCCAGGAGATGAAGAACTCTTCAGGCGCTACATGGGATGCCGCTACAGCAGGTAATGCAATCGGCACATGGTCTTCCTCTTTTGGCGAGCAGATCGATATCGTTGCTTCCAACAACGACGGTATGGGTATGTCCATGTTCAACGCATGGTCAAAAGACAACAAGGTTCCCACATTCGGTTACGATGCTAACAGTGACGCAGTTGCTGCTATCGCAGAGGGCTACGGCGGAACCATCAGCCAGCATGCAGATGTACAGGCTTATTTAACCCTTCGTGTTCTTCGTAACGCTCTTGACGGAGTTGACATAAACACAGGTATCAGCGTAGCTGACGATGCAGGCAATGTCCTGTCTGACGACGTATTCGTATACAAAGCAGATGAGCGTTCCTACTACGCACTGAACGTTGCCGTTACTTCCGACAACTATCAGGATTTTACAGATTCTACCATGACCTATGCACCGGTATCCAATCAGCTTGATGCAAGCGCTCATCCTGAGAAGTCCGTATGGCTGAACATCTACAATGCCTCCGATAACTTCCTGGGATCAACTTATCAGCCGCTGCTTCAGAAATACGACAAGCTTCTGAACTTAAAGGTTGACTACATCGGCGGTGACGGCCAGACAGAGTCCAACATCACAAACCGTCTTGGAAATCCGAGCCAGTATGACGCATTTGCCATCAACATGGTTAAGACAGATAACGCTGCTTCTTATACGTCTTTACTTGATCAGTAATATCCATTGAAACTAAGATAAGCAGGCTATTAGGGAGAAGAAATTCTCCCTAATAATCTCTTCTGGGAATGATTTAATACTCATAACTATCAATATGCAGGTACAGGAGTAAAAATAATGGCAGATAAGAAAGATGATATCGTCTTATCAATACGCGGTATGAGCAAATCATTTGGCCGAAACAGAGTTCTGGACCATATCAACCTGGATGTGAAAAGTGGAACCGTTATGGGGCTTATGGGTGAAAACGGCGCCGGTAAGTCAACGATGATGAAGTGCCTTTTTGGTACCTATCAGAAGGACGAGGGAACGATCTTTCTGAATGGCAAGGAAGTCAGTTTTTCCGGCCCCAAGGATGCTCTTGAAAACGGTATTGCTATGGTTCATCAGGAACTCAATCAGTGTCTGGAAAGAAATGTAATTGATAATTTGTTTCTTGGACGTTACCCGGTCAATTCCATGGGCGTAGTTGATGAGGGCAGAATGAAAAAGGAGGCCGCAGACCTTTTTAGAAAGCTGGGCATGACCGTAAACCTGACTCAGCCGATGCGGAATATGTCTGTATCACAGAGACAGATGTGTGAGATAGCCAAGGCGATCTCCTATAATTCCAAGGTGATCGTTTTAGATGAGCCCACATCCTCCCTGACGGTACAGGAGGTTGCGAAGCTCTTCGAGATGATGAGAATGTTAAAGAAGCAGGGCATTGCACTGATCTACATCTCTCATAAGATGGATGAGATATTCGAGATTTGTGATGAGATATCCGTGCTTCGTGACGGCAATCTGGTTATGACAAAGAGTACCAAGGATGCGAACATGAATGAGCTGATTGCGGCCATGGTCGGCCGTTCTCTGGATAACCGGTTCCCGCCGGTTGACAACACCCCCAAGGATGTCATCCTCTCCATTCAGCATCTGTCCACAAAGTTTGAACCTCATTTGCAGGATGTTACATTTGATGTGCGGGAGGGAGAAATCTTCGGACTGTATGGCCTGGTTGGAGCGGGGCGTACAGAGCTTTTGGAAACGATCTTCGGCGTTCGGACCAGAGCGGCGGGGCGCGTTTATTTTAACAACCGTCTCATGAACTTCAGCAGCGCCAAGGAAGCGATGGAGCACGGGTTCGCCATGATTACCGAGGAACGAAAGGCCAACGGACTTTTCCTCAAGGGCGACCTCACATTTAATACCACCATTGCCAATCTGGAACACTACAAGACCGGCGTGGCGCTTTCTGATTCCAAGATGATCAAGGCGACTTCCAATGAGATCAAAACCATGCATACCAAGTGTATGGGGCCGGACGATATGATATCCAGTCTTTCCGGCGGTAATCAGCAGAAGGTGATTTTTGGAAAATGGCTGGAGCGCGGTCCGCAGATCTTTATGATGGACGAACCGACAAGAGGAATCGATGTCGGCGCAAAGTACGAAATATATGAGTTGATCATCAATATGGCGAAGCAGGGAAAAACAATTATCGTTGTTTCCTCTGAGATGCCGGAGATTCTGGGAATTACGAACCGTATTGGTGTGATGTCCAATGGACGTCTGTCCGGAATCGTCAATACCAGCGAGACGAATCAGGAAGAACTGTTAAGACTCAGTGCAAAATACCTATAATGGGGGAGATTGATGGATATGGCTAAAGGAAACGATAAGATTCTGACGGCGGAACAGGAAATGCAGCTGCGTCAGCCAATCGAGGACTATGTCGGTAAGATTCAGGATAAAATCGACAGCCTCAGAGTGGACGGTTCAAATAAGGTCGTTGCTCTGCAAAACAGCATAGACGCTGCAAAGAGGGACCGCAGCCTGACGAAGGAAGAGAAAGAAGCCAGGATGTCCAGAGACAGGGCAGAACTGGAAAAAGCAAAAGCAATTGAAGCAAAAAATAAAGACGAAATTTCAAAATTAATTTCCGATGCGGAAGCCTATATTGGGGCGCACTTTGACAAGGATTATTTCCAGCCGCTGAAAGCAAGCTGTGAGCAGGAAAAGATTCTCGCCAAGGAGAAAAACAGCCAGAAGATTGCAGATTTGAACAAGGCGCATCAGGAAAATCTCTCAAAGATTACCGATCATCAGGAAATCAAAGATGAAAAGTATGTTCATAAGAACAAGCTGTTTGATGCGAAGATGGAGCTGGAAAAAGAGCTTCAGCAGATTAAGGACAGAAGGCATGCCGCTTTCGCCTGGAAATATCATCTGATTGATATGCTGCGCATGTCAAAGTTCACCTTCATGGAGACGAGATCACAGAGGTGGGAAAATTATAAATACACGTTTAACCGCAGAACATTTCTTCTGCAGAATGGTTTGTATATCGCAATCATCCTGATTTTTATCGGGCTGTGTATCGCCACCCCGATCATTAAACATGTACCTCTGCTTACGTACAACAATGTGTTGAATATTCTTCAGCAGGCTTCCCCGCGTATGTTCCTTGCGCTTGGCGTGGCCGGACTGATTCTTTTAACCGGTACAGACCTTTCTATCGGCCGTATGGTTGGTATGGGTATGACGACCGCAACAATTATCATGCACCAGGGTATCAACACCGGTGCGGTTTTTGGCCATGTATTTGACTTCACAGGTATGCCCATTGGTGCAAGGGTAGTTTTGGCGCTGGTAGTGTGTATTCTTTTATGTACATTCTTTACGGCGATCGGCGGTTTCTTCACAGCCAAATTTAAGATGCATCCGTTTATCTCCACCATGGCAAACATGCTGGTAATCTTCGGACTTGTTACATACGCGACCAAGGGCGTGTCCTTCGGCGCTATCGAATCCAGCATACCCAAGATGATTATTCCGAAAATCAACGGTTTCCCAACCATTATCCTCTGGGCAGTGGCTGCGATCATTATCGTATGGTTTATCTGGAATAAAACAACCTTTGGAAAGAACTTATATGCAGTCGGCGGCAACCCGGAAGCAGCTTCCGTTTCCGGTATCTCCGTATTTGCAGTAACCATGGGAGCTTTCATCCTGGCCGGTATTCTCTACGGCTTCGGCTCCTGGCTGGAATGTGCCAGAATGGTCGGTTCCGGTTCCGCCGCTTACGGTCAGGGCTGGGAGATGGACGCCATCGCGGCCTGCGTGGTGGGCGGCGTATCCTTCACCGGCGGTATCGGTAAGATCTCCGGCGTCGTAGTCGGCGTACTGATCTTCACCGTGCTGATCTATTCCCTTACGATCCTTGGTATCGATACAAACCTGCAGTTTGTATTTGAAGGTATCATCATCATCACGGCAGTTACACTTGACTGTCTGAAGTATGTTCAGAAAAAATAATAGTTTCTCGCAACAAAACAGGAGTACCGCACAGAGCGATGCTCCTGTTTTTTGTCCATATATAGCCATGGGATATTTCACAGGAAATGTGAAACGGAGCTAAATGTGTGAAGGTGACCATAATACACAAAAAATATTGATTTATATGGAAAATATTGTAATATACATACAAGAAGTTCGTGCACGATATTCTGGAGGAAAATTTAAGGAGGGGAAGAGATTCCTATGGCTAAGTTAAAAGGCAGTATGATGCAGAAGATTCAGCGGTTTGGCGGGGCGATGTTTACTCCCGTGTTGTTTTTTGCAGTGTTTGGTATTATTGTAGGATTTGCGACGTTATTTAAGAATAATCTTGTTTTTGGTTCTCTGGCTGACCCGGGGACGATGTGGTATCAGGTGTGGGATGTGGTGTACAACGGAGCCAACACCGTGTTTAAGCAGATGCCGCTTCTGTTCGCCATCGGCCTGCCGGTATCGCTGGCGAAGAAGCAGCAGGGCAGGGCCTGTCTGGAAGCGTTTGTGATTTATTCGATATTTTTGTATCTGACCAGTACAATCCTGCAGTATTGGGGTCCGGTTTTCGGGGTAGATTTTGAGTCTACAGCCAGAACCAGCGGACTTGCCATGGTGGCAAGCGTGCGGACCCTGGACATGGGGATGGTTGGGGCACTGATCATCTCAGGAATCAGCGTGTGGCTTCACAACCGTTTCTTTGACACGGAGGTTCCCAAATATGTGGAGACCTTCAAGGGAGCGCCTCTGGTGGTGCTGATTGGTTTTCTGCTTATGCTGCCGGTGTCTCTCATCGCCTGTTTTGTATGGCCCCATGTGCAGGATGTGATTGCCAGCACACAGAACTTTTTGAAAAGCACCGGCGTGTTTGGAGTCGGACTGTATACCTTCCTGGAGCGTCTGATGATTCCCTTCGGACTTCATCATTTTATATACGCCCCGTTCCTGTATGATTCGGCTGTGGTGGACGGCGGAATCAAGGCGTACTGGGTGGCCCATCTCCCGGAATTTGCGGCGGCGAGAGGATCTTTGGCAGCCATGTTCCCGGCAGGCGGTTTCGCCCTCACCGGTATGAGCAAGATGTTTGCCCCGCTGGGAGTCTGCGGTGCATTCTACAGCACCGCAAAGCCTCAGAAGAAAAAGAAGGTTCTTGCGATCCTGATTCCGGTCTGGATCACGGCGATGTTTACAGGAATTACGGAGCCTCTGGAATTTACGTTCCTGTTTGTCGCACCGGTACTCTATCTGATTCATGCGGTGCTGGCCGGCTTGATGGCCGCGGTCACCTTTGCGCTGGGAATCAGCGGCGACTTCAGCCTGGGACTGATCCAGAATGCATCGCTGAACTGGATTCCGCTGTGGAGCACCCAGGGCGGGAGCTACATACTCCAAATCGTGATCGGTCTTTCCTTCTCTGCGATTTATTTTGTACTGTTCCGATTCCTGATTCTGAAGCTGAATTTAAAAACGCCGGGACGTGAGGATGAATCGGAGGAGAGCAAGCTCTACACCCAAAAGGAATACAGAGAGAAAAAGCAGACAGGCTCCCCCTACGCGGCTGCCGCAGCGGCTTACCTGGAGGGCCTGGGCGGTAAGGATAACATTATCGACGTCACCAACTGCGCCACACGGCTGCGCGTTTCCGTCAAGGACACGGCGCTGGTGCGTGAGGACGGATATTTCAGGGAGAACGGCGCCCATGGGGTGGTGAAAAATGGAACGGCCCTGCAGGTGATCGTCGGCCTGACGGTGCCGGATGTCAGGGAAGAATTTGAAAAATTATTATAATCAGGAGGACAGAAGGATGGAAAAGAAATTTAATATCACAATAGCAGGGGGAGGCAGCACCTACACCCCGGGAATTATTCTTATGCTTTTGGAGGAGAGCGGGCGTTTTCCGCTGGGAGAAATCAGACTTTACGACAACCTGGCTTCCAGACAGGAGCCGATCGGAAAGGCCATGGAGATCCTTTTGAAGGAACGCCATCCGGAGATTAAGTTTTCCTATACGACCGATCCGGAGACGGCATTTACCAACATCGACTTTGTGTTTGCCCACATTAGAGTCGGACTGTACGCCATGAGGGAGCTGGATGAGAAGATTCCTCTCAAATATGATGTGGTAGGTCAGGAGACCTGCGGCCCGGGCGGTCTGGCTTACGGGCTGCGCTCCATCGGCGGAGTGCTGGAGGTTCTGGACTATATGGAACAGTATTCCCCCAATGCCTGGATGCTCAATTACTCCAACCCGGCGGCGATCGTGGCGGAGGCTACCAGAAGGCTGCGTCCCAATTCAAGAATCATCAATATCTGCGATATGCCGGTAGCGTTGGAAAATATTATGGCTCATATCCTGGAACTGAAATCCAGAAAGGAGATGGTGGTGCGCTATTATGGACTGAATCATTTTGGATGGTGGACCAGCATCACAGATAAACAGGGCCATGACCTGATGCCGCGGCTCAAAGCATTTGTGAAGGAGAAGGGCTACGCCTTAGAGACTGAGGACTATCAGCACCGCGCTCAGAGCTGGAAGGATACCTACCTGATGGCGAAAGACACTTATGCCCTGGATCCCGACACGCTGCCCAACACCTACTTGAAATATTATCTGCTTCAGGACGAGGTGGTGAAGCACTCCAACAAAGAGCACACCAGAGCCAATGAGGTGATGGAGTCCAGGGAGAGGGAAGTATTTGGGACCGCACGGGCCATCATAGAGAAGGGAAGTGCCGAGGGCTATCAGTTCGCCATGGGAGCCCACGCCACCTTTATCGTGGATTTAGCCTGCGCGCTGGCATTTAACACCAAGGAACGGATGCTTTTAATTGTGCCCAACAACGGCGCTATCTCTAACTTCGACGACGACGCCATGGTAGAGATCCCCTGTCTGGTGGGAAGCGACGGTCCGGAGCCATTGTCCATGGGAAAGATTCCCACATTCCAGAAGGGTCTGATGGAACAGCAGGTGGCCGTGGAGAAGCTGACGGTGGATGCGTGGGTGGAGCATTCCTATATAAAAACTGTGGCAGGCCATGACTCTGAGCAAGACCGTGCCGGGGGGCTAAGGTGGCGAAGCAGATTCTGGACGAGCTGATCGCCGCCAACAAAGAATACTGGCCGGAGCTTCACTAGATGGAAACGGGGAGAACAGAGATATCTCATAGCCTGCAGCGGCTGGAAAGCCCCATGGACGGGACCTGTATCACGTTGAAGGATATAGGAAACAGTGAGTTGGGACGAAATACGGAGGGCGGATTTGCCGTGATACCTGATAATGGCGTTGTCTACGCCCCCGTTTCGGGAACCTTGACCCGTTGCTGCTCTGACAACTGCGTCTACGAGATTGACACCGGAGAAGGCATGAAGGTTACACTCTGTCTCAGCATAGATATGATAGAACAGGAGGGGGCCGGACTGGTCTCCCTTGTTCGTCAGGGACAGCGGATCAGACGGGGAGACGCGATCGCCGATATCGACCTTCCGCTGATTGAAGAAACGGGGGACCCGGTCATCTGCACGGTTCTTGTCTCTGGCTGCGGAGAGACGGAAGTCTTAAAGCCGGATCAGAGCGTGAGACATGGCGAGAATGGGCTTATACAAAAACTGTGAAGGGTTTTACAAAGGGAATCCTGTTGTGGTAAAATGGTTTTATAGATACCCGAAGGGCGGATGACAAGATGAAACTGGAAGCACTTGTGAGCAATCACTATGATAAACTGAATCCCAATGACCTGATGATTTGGCAGTATATCTGCCAGCACAAGGAGCGGAGTCTCACCATGACGATCGAAGCCATGGCGGAGGAGTGCAGCGTGTCCAGGAGCACTGTGATGAGATTCGCGCAGAAGATCGGCCTGTCCGGCTACAGCGAACTCAAGGCCCACTTGCGCTGGGAGCTGGACGAGTGGATGGAGACGCCGGAAAACTTATCACAGCTGGTCCGTGAAAGCAATATCAAGGCGATCCGGTATTTTGGCGAGCAGAACTACGAGAGAATTTGCAGCCGTCTCTACGAGTCGGAACGGATCTTCACCTATGGGACTGGCCAGGCGCAGAAATCGGTCTGCGGGGAGTTTCAGCGGATGATGCTCTCCCTAAACATCCTGGTCCACGATATCCCCGGCGAAGGCGAACTGCGTAAGATCGCCCGCATGCTTGGTAAACATGACACCATCCTGATCATCTCCAAGTCCGGCGAGAGTCTGTTCCTAAAAAATATCATGATCCAGCTCCACAGCCAGGGAGTATGTTCCATCTCCCTCACCCGCTACGGCAACAACACCCTGGCTAAGATGAGCACGGAGAACTTATTTGTGGACATCGAGGAGATCGCAGTATTAGAGAACACAAACT
>Ga0192243_10264_pt1 | contig 18570 bp, 16 predicted proteins | sample Koala_Koa27_K3_FD_131233 | JGI IMG/M metagenome (GOLD analysis project Ga0192243, IMG submission 131233) | Enriched cells from koala feces incubated with labeled cellulose particles, San Francisco Zoo, California, United States - Koala_Koa2-7_K3 ... | reverse complement strand
TTGCGGGGGGGGGGGGGGGGGGGGGCGCCTGGGTGCCCCCCCCCCCGGTGGGTCCTCTCCCCCCCCCCCGGGGGGGGCGCCCCCCCCCCCCCCCCCCCCCCCCGCCAGGTGTTTTCAAGGGGTACGGCATGACTTCGGTTACGCCGTTTCCTTCGCTCATAAGTGTCAATCTTTGTACCATATTACTTCTGTTTTTAATATTCTCTTAATTCAATCAAAATATTGTTTTCATCACCATAAATAGTTTCATAGTAGCCTTCATACAGAATGGGCAAATCCAATTCCTGCAAGTTGTCTGCCTGGTTAAAACGCAAATCATAATAATTCTGGAAATCATAAACACTCCAAGGCCATCCATCTCCAGCAAAACGAACAACTGAAACCAATCTATTCAGAACACCACGATACTGTGGCATTCTTTCAACAACTGGAGAATCCCCGATTGATCCTGTAATTTGCAAATTTACAGGTGTTTCCGCATTCGGAACAAGAATTTGGTCTAAAGCACTCAATACCATTTCTGTTCGAAAATCCTTATATCGTTGCTGCTCATCCAATGCATTTGCATAAACAAAACTGAATACAAGAAAGCACCAACTTAAACATAAACAAGCAATTTTTGCCATACAGGAAGTCCCTTCGTGTATATGCTGCTGCTGTTTGGAGGGCGTTCCTGAATTCACACAAATAACAGCGAATATAGCTATGAAAGCACCGAAACCATACATCCCCCTACACTCATATAATGGTCTTTTCATTGCAATATACGGGCCCCAGCACAGACATGCGGAAAAAAGCACTGTTGTGGTGGCAAATATTACTGTTAAATATTTATTCTTTTTAGACTGCAACACCGATAATACAACAAATGCACACAATATGACTGCTAAAAAAAATAAACCATTTTGAATCAAAATCAGAATAAACAGAGGTCAAATATCTTTTGATGTTTGATATAATTCCTTTTGGCATCTCACTTAAACCGTACAGTTCGCTACTAACATAAGCATCAACCGGTTTCATAATAAAGATTTTATAAATTATCATTGCTGCCAAATAACCAATTACAGAAGATACAATCAATTTGATATTCTTATCTTTCGAAACATGTTGTTTCCATTGCAAAATGCCAAGATAAGAACTGCGGTTGGAAAGATGCCTAATGCTGCTTGATAGGTTGTGCACGCTAAAAGCGTTCCTAATAAAACAATCGGTACATATATTGTCGAGTTGTACTTATAAAACAACAACGGTACGACACTTGCAAAGATTGATATTGCCATATAAGGCGAGTCGTATTTATATGATATACATTCTAAAAAATAAGGCGAAATCCCAAGTGGCATAACTGCAACTAAACTCCAAAATGATATCTTATCAGCCTCTGAAAAAGTAATAATGACTATCAAACTTGCCGCAGTTATCAGAAGAACCGCAATAATTTGAGTCAAAGGCGAAATATCTGCCAAGTATGAATTTGTGTGTATCAATTGACTAAAAAAGTTGGACATGTATCTGCTGAAGGTATCCCAACCGGAGTACCCCCATGCTTTTCTTCCCATATCATCAATATAGCTTACATTAGCCATAATGATCGCACTTGCTGCAAGCATATACATCATAAAAAGCATAAGGAATGGTTTTTTGTACTGAGAATATTCATTCAACTTTCTAAACAATAAATTTATTTCGACAATAATCCATGCTGAAAGAGCATACACAGCATAGAAACCACCCACAACACCAGTAAGCCCAACAATCGTAAGTAGTATAGATGTAGAAAGATTAAAAGAACCTGCCAAAGCAGCTACTGTACTGGATGTCATCCAAGCTGTCTTAAACGAACTGAAATTCACATATTGAATAATTGCTGCAACCAAAAACGTTATGCTTCGCATACTGGGACTGGTTATTGAAATATGTACAAGATTAAGCGATACAGCTACAACAACTCCACAAAAAAACAAACGCAATTAGCTTGACAGAGGTAAACAACGAAGGTTCTAAAAGCAAGCATAACGCAACGACGGTTGAAAGCAACAGCCAGAAAGACTTCTTTAGTCGCTCCCATACTGTTGATACGATTATTTTCTCCATGAAATATCTCCTTGTATATTTTTTGAAAAAGTGTACTTTTGTAAAACGGAGTGTATACAACAAAACCATGATAACTATACTCCAAAATTCGCCATTTTTCAAGAGGCTGAGCCCAAAATATGATTTTGTTTAAGCCACATGTTCAAATTTTCGTGCCTTTCCGTAGAATGTGCCAACCGACCTATTACAAGCCGTCGCAGCTTCTTTCTGTGTCAGTTTCTTCCCTCGCCATGCCTTGTGTACCTCATAGAAGTTATCAGGAAAGGGCAGGGGTGCACTGGCGGTTTGTGGTTTCATACGGCGTTTGCTGTCGTTTCTGTGCCTCGCGAAGCGTGCTGCTGTTCGCAGAACCGTGTGCTTCAGCGGGGCGGTGAATCGTAACAGCAGACTTTATAGACCGTCACCCTGTTACACGACTGATCCCTGATCAGAGAGATCACCCGGGCGGCATACACGGGATTCTCGAAGGAGCCTACCGGCTCACAGCATTCCAGACAAAAATTCTTTAAATCCCTGGTAAACATAGCATTCCCATAGATTGCGTTATAATATGGGCGATGGTCATAGAGATAGTCCAGCTCATCCGTATAGAAGATGTAGCGGATGTGCTGCTCCTTTACATAGTTTTTCAGCGCTTCCGGCCCTTCTAAGTACGGAAGATTCCGATAGTCCAAGAGCTTTCCCTGGTCAAAGTAAAAATCCATATTCAGATTGCCGATCACCTTTGCATCCTCCGGCACCAGGGCCGCGATTTGCTCCAGATAGCTGTCGCAGGAGGGAGCGCCAAGCTGTATGCCGATCTGTCCCCCATTCCCATAAATCATAGCGGCAAAAAGAAGGGAGAAGATCAGTATCCTGCCCTTCCGTTCAAAGAGCAGCAGCAGCTGTCCTACCAGGAGCCAACCGGGGAGCAGGAAAAAGACGATGGAGGTCTGGTTATATCTGCCGATCACCAACATGCCTGTGCACAGCCCTAGGACAGCGGCAATCAGCAGATCCGTATGACTGCACCATACCTGTTCCTCCCCGGTCTGCCCGTTTCTTAAGATCATCCGGACAGGGATCAGCAGTCCGCCGGCCAGAGCCATGCCGATCATCTCCAGACGCAGCTCCGGCAGATAATAGGTGCCGCTCTCCCTTTGAAAGATACTCTGAAAGAAGGCAAAAAACTCAGCCAGCCGGCCGGAAGCCGTACCGCTAAGCTCAAACTCCTCCTCCCCGTAGCGCAGGTAATCCGTCAGAAAATGTGGATCAAACCCATAGCTGATCCCGACAAAGACAACGGCAAAAACGCCGGTGACGCCGATATAGATGAGAAGGGACGCCAGCCCCCGGCCCCTGGCTTTTACGATCGGAACCGCCATCACACTGCCGCACATGGCTGCGCAGAGAAAGCTGTTGGGGTGGAATCCGATGGAGATTCCCGTGATGACAGCCAGCAGAATCGCCGTCCGGGGCGACGGACGTCCCGAACAGCCAAGCAATATCAGCAGACAGGCCATAAGCGATGCGCATATCAGAATTTCCTGTCTGGCAAAGTGGGAGGCATAAATAAACTGAATATCAAGACTTACAGCCACCGTGAGCAGCAGGCCAAACCAGCCGCCGCCCAGCCTCCGGCCGATCAGAAAGATGAGGAAAAGACAGAGCAGGGCGGCCGTCAGGGAGAGCAGCCGCACGGCTTCCACCCGGTAGCCAAAGACCGACAGATATCCCATCTGAAGCCAGTGGTACAGAAGCTTAATTGCATGGGGAACACGGGGCTTTAAATCAAAGAAGCTCTCCGTCACCCCAAAACTACCGGCATTCATCATATCACGCGTCAGCCCCGCCAGCCATGCCTCATCCGAGCGGACAAAGGGGAAACGGCCAAGAAAGGACCCGGATACCAGACCGTAGATTCCGATATAAAGAAAAACCGGGATTAAAACCAGATATTTTTTCAAAATCTTCCGCGCCATGCCTTTCCCTCCCCTTCTGTTTGTTATTATTTTACCATACAACTCCCGTTTGGGAAAACCTACTATCCAATTAACTGATACTATATAAGCATCTTTTATGCCTGATTTGCCCAAAGATACGGTATAATTGTAAATGAATTTGTATGAAATGAGATTGAGGCCCTCATTTTGTACGTGATATAGAACGCTTACTACCTATATTTCCAAAGAATACTCGCTTAGAAAGGGAGGATTTTATGCATTCGTTTGCTAAAAAATAACGATCTTTTCCTTCTTGGCAGTGCTGGCAGCCATGATTACAGGCTGCAGTTCCCATACCTTTGTTCAAGGGGAGTCCCTGATCTTACCCACCAAGGATCTGGCCGGCGCAGCCGCCCAGGGCAACGTGGTGGTCGTGGATACCCGTTCGGCTGAGGAATACGCCGCCGGCCACGTGAGCGGCGCTGTCAATATTCCCACAGAGGAAATCGTGATCAATGTCCCTGTGAAAAACATGCTGACCAGCAAAAAGAAGATTGAAAAAGTGATGGGGAGCAACGGTATTGCCAATGATACCCTTGTTCTTGCCTACGACGCCAACAAGATGGGGGCATCCCGTCTTCTGTGGACGCTGTTTATGTATGGACACCAGAACGTCAAGGTGATTGACGGCGGATTTGACGCGATACAGAGATCAGGAATCCAACTGACCACGGAAGTGCCGACGCCCACAGAGGCAGTGTTTACCGCCGGGGAGCCGTCCGCAAACTGGCTGGCAACCATGGAGGATGTGAGAAACCAGGTCAACAATCCCGACCCCAATGTCATCCTGCTGGATGTACGGACACCGGAGGAGTACGCGGAAAACGGCAAGGTGCCGACTTCTGTGATCATCCCCTATGAGACCAATTTCTTCTCAGACGGAACCTTCAAAACCACACAGATTACCAGGATCAACTATCTGGAGGAGAAGATTTATCCGGAAGACCAGATTATCGTCTACTGCCAGACATCCATGAGAGCCGCCCCGGTATTCGTCCAGCTTTACGAGGCCGGTTACCGCAACCTTCGCGTATATGACGGCGCTTATCTGGAATGGTCCTCCAACACAGACAACCCTGTAGAGAGGCCGGCGGGAGGAGCCACACCTGTCAAGAAGAACGCTTCATAACCAAAAAGGAGAAAGGAAGTATTATGAGGAAATATATCCCTGTATTATTGGGTCTGGGCATGGCGGTCAGCCTGAGCGCATGTGCCACCAAGACCGTAACTGAGACCACCACAGCCGCTCCGGCGACGACAGCAGCTCCGGCGGAGACCAAAGAGGAGACGACGGAAGCTATGGCAGAGACCGAGGCGGCCAAGGACGACGTAGTAAAAGCGGCAGCCATGGATTATTTTGCCAACTTCCCGGAGGATAAGCATATGATCGTGGTTCCCGATCTGTTCGCCAAGACCGACGCCGGCGAAGAGATGGTGATCATCGATATCAAAAAACCGGAAGACTATGCCCAGGGACATTTAAAGGGCGCATGGAACATTCCTTACGGCCCGGCAGTAGCTGAGTCTCTGGCTAAGATCCCGGATGATGTTCCGGTTTATGTAAACTGCTATACAGGCCAGACTTCTTCTCAGACCGTTGCACTGCTCAATGTGGCAGGAAAGTATGCAACCAACATTCAGAGCGGATGGAAGAATGGAATCTCCCAGACCGAGGGCTTTGAGAAGTATACAGATACGGAAGAAGTAGCGATCCCGGATGAGACCTATGAGGTTGATCCTGCTATCGTGGACGCTATCGCGGCATATTATAAAGAGGCTACAAGCAATCCGATCGCTTCCTTCAATTTCCAGCCGGAAGCGCTCAAGGAGCTGGTGGACGCCGAGAGCGACGAGTACACCATCCTTTCCGCACGTCAGGCAGAGGACTATGCCAAGGGACATATCGCAGGTGCGATCAACATCCCATTTGCCAAGGGCATGCAGGAGAAATTCTCCGAGATTCCGACCGACAAGCCGGTAGTGGTATACTGCTACACAGGCCAGACCTCCTCACAGACCATGGCGATCCTTCGCATGCTTGGATATGAAGCCTACTCTCTGTCAGGCGGTATGGGCAAGGAAGGCGGAGCCGGATGGCTGGGAGCTGGCCATCCTGTAGTAACCGACTAAATTCTTAAGAGATAAAAATAAAAGAAGCCCGGATACATATCGGCGGATAGGAGCATAACTCCTGTCCGGGGATTGTATCCGGGCTTCTTTTTATCCCTTCCCTGTCTCCGTCTCCCTATACGGCGCCGTGCTCCGCCGGATCTTCAGCGTGGGCATCAGCATGGTCTTGGAGATGGGCTCGTCGTTGCCCTGAATCCGGTCTATGATCCGCTGGGCCACCAGTTCCCCCATCTTTCCAAAGGGATGGTGAACAGTGGTCAGATCGATCATCCGTGTCTCCGTCACCGGGATGTCGTCGAAGCCTACGATGCTTAAGTCCTCTGGTATCCTGACGCCATGGCGCAGGCAGCAGTCCATGACGCCCAGGGACATGAGATCGCCGCCCACAAAGACGGCGGTGGGGGGATGATCAGCCCCGATGATCACCTTCCTGGCAAACTCCTCACCGGACTCCATGTTCAGGATACCGGAGAAGACGTGCCTGGGGTCAGGGGTCAGACCGTACTCCTGCATGGCGCTTAGATATCCCTCGTAGCGCCCCTGGCTGGTGGTCGATATCTTGGGGCCCCGCAGCATGCCGATCCTGCGGTGGCCTAAGGAGAGCAGATGCTCCGTAGCCAGATAGCCGCCCTTGCGGTTGTCCACGGAGATGGAGTCATAGTCGGCGCTGCAGTCCAGTTCCCGGTTGACCAGCACGATGGGACAGCTGGCGTTGGAGAGCAGCTTGGCAAAGGAGGATTCGTTTCTGGCGTCCGCTATGATGATCCCGGAGAAGCCGTAGTCAAAAAGCTTCTGCAGATGCTGGTCGTTCTCCCCCATGACCTGGGTGCTGTTGTAAAGCGTCATCAGATATCCCTGCTCCCCCAGGCAGTTGTTGATCGTCCAGACCAGCTCTGCGTAGAAGGGGTTTCGGATGTCGCTGACAATCAGCGCGATGATATTCAATCTGCCGGTTGCCAGACCGCGGGCCATGATGCTGGGATGGTAATTGGCCTCCCTCATCACATCCTCCACCTTTTTTCTGGTCTCATCCTTCACATTGCTTTTATTGGTCAAAACCCTGGACACCGTGGAGCGGGAGACCCCCACGGCCCTGGCTATATATTCGATATCCACTTTTTTCTGCATAGAGACACCTCTTTTCCACAAACGGGGCAATTTATGAGGCTATTATACCATGGATAATCTCAATGGGAAAGCAATAAATAATAAATTGTGTGAGAACGCTCTCAAAGAAAAAGAAGAACGATTGCACCAGAAAATTAGGTAAATTGCACTAAAAAATAGAAAATAAATGTCAAAATCTCACTATTGACTTCCTGGCACAACTGGGTATATGATATATCCATAATCAATTAATGAAACCGCTCCCACGAGGAAGGAGAGTTAAGATATGATAAAGGGTGAAGAGCTGTGGAATGATTCATTCCTTCACGGTATGGAACAGAGAACATTTCACGGGATCGATGTGCTTACATATCAAAATATGCCGCAGAGTTTTTACCATATATTGAGAGAGACGGCTGAACGCTTCAAGGACAAGATTGCTTTTTGTGATAATTGGGAACGCTCCTATACATTTGGCCAATTCCTGGAGATGACGGACCGGATGGCCGCCTATCTCTGTGAAACGGAGGGTGTGAAAAAGGGAGACCACGTGGGGCTGCTGCTTCACAACAGCATTGAATTCTGTACCGCCTTTTATGCGGTGGTGAAGCTGGGAGCCGTGGCGGTTCCATTCCCATCCAAGTACCGGGAGCCGGAGATCGGGGCGCTGATCGGGAAGGCTGACTTGGACGTGCTTTTGTATCACGAGCAGTTTGAAGAGTGGGTCGGCCATTACCCGTTGGAAGGCGTTGGACTGGTCCGGTCGGAGGACGAGGAGAACGGATTCGGTTTTCGTCACCTAAAAATGGGAGGGCTCCCACGAAGAGAGCCCCAGGGACAGTTGGATGACCCGGTGATCATCATGTTTACCTCGGGAACGACCTCCCAGAGCAAGGGCGTGGTGCTTCACAATTACAACACGGTTCACGCGGTGATCGTATACCAGAGACTTCTGGGAATCGTGCCGGAGGATAAGACGATTATCCCGGTGCCCATCTACCACATCACCGGGCTGGTGGCTCTCCTGGGACTGTTTGTGTATACCGGTGGCATGGTGTATCTCTACAGAAGATATGACGCCAGACGGATATTGGATTGTATACAGAAGAACCACATCACCTTCATGCACGGATCGCCGACGGTGTTCGGAAAGCTGCTGGAACTGAAGGAGGAGTATCCCAAGCTCCCCAGCCTGAGAATCTTAGGCTGCGGAAGCAGCTACATGCCGATAGAGAAGATGAAGGAGTTTCACAGGTGGCTTCCCAACCTGACGTTCCAAATCATATACGGGATGACGGAGACCTCCTCCCCGGCCCTGGTATTTCCCTACGACTCGCCCACCAGCATCTATGCGGGGGCGGCCGGAAAGCCCATACCGGGCATGGAATTTAAGTTCCTGGGGGAGGACGGCAGAGAGCTGGGAGCGGGAGAGATCGGGGAGATCTGGATCAGAGGCAGCGTGGTGATGGAATATTACTACAACTTAAAGACGGATCCGATCTCCGGGGACCATTGGCTCAATACCGGAGATATGGGATATTACAACGAGGACGGTTACGTATATATCGTGGACCGGAAGAAGGATATGATCAACCGGGGCGGCGAGAAGATCTGGTGCACCGACGTGGAGGAGGAGATTCACCGGATACCGGGCGTCAAGGACGCTGCGGTGGTGGGAATCCCCGACGAGGTCTACGGGGAGTCGGCCGCGGCCGCGGTGGTTCTGGAGCCGGGCGTGTCCCTGACCTTTGAGGATATCAGGGATAATCTGGAGAAGCGGATCGCCCGCTACAAGATTCCTGTGAAGATTATATTCCTGGAGGAGATCCCCAAGACTCCGGGAATGAAGACAGATAAAAGGCTAATTAGAGGATTGTTTGAACAGCCTCTAAGCACCCCTAACGAGTAATGAGGAGGAAAAGAACGATGTTGAAAGCAAATTTTGTGACGGCTAAGGAGGCCGCGGCCCTGGTGAAGGACGGACAGACGATCTGTCCGGTGGCCATGACACTGGTCAGCGCCTGCGAGTCCATCTTAAAGGAACTGGAGAAGAGCTATCTTGAGACCGGACACCCGGCAAACTTAACGCTGCTGCACTCCTGCGGACAGAGTGACCGCAAGGACGGAATCCAGCATCTGGCCCATGAGGGCATGGTAAAGAGAATCATCGGGTCCCACTGGGGACTTCAGCCCAGATGGATGGAGATGATCGCAAACAGTCAGGTGGAAGCCTACTGTCTGCCCCAGGGACAGATCGCCCAGCTCTACAGGAGCATGGCCTGCGGCCTTCCGGGCAAGATGTCCAAGGTGGGTCTGGGAACCTTCGTCGATCCCCGCTACGAGGGCGGCAAGATGAACGACAGAACGAAGCCCCTGGAGGATATCGTCGATATCATCGAATACCGGGGTGAGGAGTACATGTTTTACCGGGAGGTACCCATCGATGTCTGCCTCATCCGCGGAACGGTCTGCGATGAGATGGGCAACCTGACCACCACGGAGGAGGCCATGAAGCTGGAGGTTCTTCCGGCCGTGCTGGCGGCCAAGCGCTACGGCGGCAAGGTGATCGCCCAGGTCAAGTCTGTGGCGGAGACGGGAACGATCAATCCCAAGGATGTGACGGTTCCAGGAGTATTCATAGACGCCATCGTGGTGTGTGAGAATCCCATGGAGGATCACCGTCAGACGTCCTCCTGGTATTTCGACCCGTCCTACTGCGGCCAGCTGCGCGTGCCCCAGGGAGCCATCCCTCCGGCGCCGTTCAACGAGAGAAAGTTTATCGCCAGACGCGCCTGCCAGGAGATCTACCCGGGAGCGGTCATCAACCTGGGAACGGGAATCCCCAACGACATGGTCGGAAAGGTCTGCAATGAGGAAGGAATCTCCGACGATGTGATGATCACGGTGGAATCCGGTATCTATGGAGGCGTTCAGGCCGGAGGCATAGACTTTGGAATCGGCCAGAATTTATACGCGATGATCGGCCATCACGAGCAGATGGATTACTATAACGGGGCCGGTGTGGACTTGACATTTATGGGCTTAGGAGAGCTGGACGGGGAGGGCAATATCAACTCCACCAAGATGGGACCCCGCTGTACCGGAGCCGGCGGATTTATCGACATCACTCAGAACGCCAAGAAGGTGGTCTTCTGCGGAACCTTTACCGCGGGCGAAGCCAAATATGAGTTTAAGGACGGAAAGCTGACCATCCTTCAGGAGGGAAAGATCCGTAAGATGGTGTCCAGGGTGGCCCAGATGTCCTTTAACGGACCCATGGCCAGAGAGAAGAAACAGCCGGTTGTGGTTGTCACAGAGAGAGCCGTTCTGGAATTGACGGAGGACGGCGTGGTGCTGACGGAGATTGCTCCTGGCATCGATTTACAGACACAGGTACTGGATATGATGGATTTTCAGCCGATCGTCAGCCCGGATTTAAAGCTGATGGACGCGGAGCTGTTCCGGGAGGACGGACCGTTTGGACTGAAAAATTCATTTACATAAACCAAACAAAGAAAGGGAGTATAAAATCATGAAGGAATTTAAGGTAGCAGTAATCGGAGCAGGTTTAATGGGCGGCGGAATCGCACAGGCTTGTGCACAGGCAGGATATGAGGTGACCAATATCGATCTGTTCGAGCCGGCTCTCGCCAAGGCTAAAGCCAATATTGAGAAGCTGTTTGACAAGAAGATCGTCAAGGGAACCATGACCGAAGAGGGGAAAGCGGAGATCATGGGGAGACTGAGCTACAGCAGCGATTTTGCGGCGGTTAAGGGCGCAGCAATCGTGATCGAGGCAGTACCGGAGAAGATGGAGATCAAGAAGGACACCTTCAAAAAGATCGACGAGCAGGCAGACCCGGACACCATTATCGTATCCAACACCTCAGGACTGAGCATCTCCGAGATCGCATCGGCTACAAACCGCCCTGACAAGGTGATGGGAGTTCATTTCTTCTATCCGGCTCCTGTTATGAAGCTGGCGGAGCTGATCAGGGGAATCGCTACCTCCGATGAGACCTATGACAAGGTGAAGGCATTTGCCATCGATATCAAAAAAGAAGTGGTGGACTGTCCGGAGCTTCCGGGATTCATCGTCAACAGAATTCTGGTTCCGATGATGAACGAGGCCGCTTTCCTGGTGATGGAAGGCTGCAAGCCGGAGGATGTGGACACGGCTATGAAGCTGGGAGCAAACCATCCCATGGGACCGCTGGAGCTGTGCGACTTCGTGGGAATCGACGTTATGCTGGCAATCATGACCGGACTTTACAACGGCTTCCGTGACAGCAAATATCGTCCGTGCCCAATTCTGGAGAATATGGTGAGAGCTGGCCATCTGGGCAAAAAATCCGGTGAAGGATTCTATAAATATAATTAATAGAGAGAGGAGAAGCATTATGTCAGAGTTTAAAGATGTTGTAATCGTAAGTGGTGTCAGACTTCCCGTAGGTTCCTTTGGGGGAAGCTTAAAGGATATATCCGCCATAGATATGGGCGCTATGGTTGTGAAGGAGGCTGTTAAGAGAGCCGGAATCCAGCCGTCAGACGTGGACGAGGCCATCGTAGGCCAGGTAGGACAGATTGCCGAGTGCGGATTTGTAGCAAGAGCCATCAGCTTAAAGGCAGGTCTGCCGAAGGAGACCACGGCATATTCCGTAAACCGTCAGTGCGGTTCCGGACTTCAGGCCATCGCTGACGCGGTGATGGAGATCCAGACCGGCTTTGCCGATGTGGTGGTTGCGGCAGGCTCTGAGAACATCTCTCAGCTTCCGTACTATGTCAAGGACGCCAGATGGGGAGCCAGAATGGGTCACAAGGTGTTTGAGGACGGCGTAATCGACATCCTGACCTGGCCCTTAGGCCCGTATCACAACGGCGTTACCGCTGAGAACGTGGCTGAAAAGTATCACGTAACCCGTGAGGAGCAGGATCAGTTCGCTTTAGAGAGTCATCTGCGGGCGGCGGCAGCCATTGAGGCCGGCAAGTTCAAGGATGAGATTCTTCCTGTAGAATTGAAAGATAGAAAAGGTAATGTGACGATTTTTGATACGGACGAAGGCCCGAGAGCCAGCCAGACCATCGAAAAGCTTCAGAGATTAAAACCCTGCTTCGTAAAGGACGGAACCGTAACCGCAGGCAATGCCTCCAGCTTAAACGACGGAGCAGCGGCAGTGGTGGTTATGTCCGCCGACAAGGCAAAGGAGCTGGGCGTGAAGCCGCTCTTAACCATCCGTGGATACGCTGTGGCCGGCAATGACGGCGCGGTGATGGGGTATGCGCCCAAGCTGTCCAGCGAGAAGCTGGCTTCTAAGTTAAACCTGGATTTAAAGGCCATCGACATGTTTGAGATCAACGAGGCATTTGCAAGCCAGGCTTACGCAGTGCGCAGAGATTTGGGACTCGACCCGGAGAAGGTCAACATCTATGGCGGCGGAATCTCCATCGGCCATCCCATCGGAGCTACCGGCGTGGTGCTGACTGTCAAGGTGCTGTATGAACTGATGAGAACCGACAAGAAGGACGCCATGATCAGCATGTGTATCGGCGGAGGACAGGGAATCTCCATGTACTTCACCAAAGCGGAATAAGAAGAACAGGGCTAAAAGCTGTCCTTGCAGATAGGGCAGCTTTTGGAGTATACTATGAGCACTTGGTGAGGTATGTCCAAGCCGGTGATCAGGGACACTGAAGAACACTACATATAAAGGATGAGTCGAATGCTGTTACCTCGCGAAAAGAAAATATTAGAACTGCTATACGGCGGAAAGGCGGAATTGACGACGGCGGAGCTGGCCAACGCTCTGCATATCAGCCAGCGTACCATCAAGGCGGATATCAAGCGGGTCAGGGAAGAACTGGAGTCAACCGGCTGTCAGCTGAACACGAAGACTGGAAGGGGAATCTGGCTTTCGTATGATGAAAGGGGAAAGAAATATCTGGATAATCTCCCGCTTAATGGTGAAATTGCCTCTTCCATAATACCTGAAACCAGAAAATACTATATCGCCATGCAGCTTTTGGATGCGGATGGCTTTACTTCCATGGAATCTGTGGCTCAGAGCATGTTCGTCAGCAAGGGAACAGTGGTCAATGACATCAACGAGCTTGCTCTTTTCTTTGAGGACCATGGACTGGCCCTCGAAAAGAAGGTAAAGTACGGAATTCGGGTCATAGGGACGGAGCAGCAGATTCGGATAGCCAAGGCTTCGGTGATCCGAAAGATCGTGGCCTACCAGGGCAATCAGATCTCCTGCAGACTCCAGCCGTTTTTTGAGGAGATCAATCTGGATCTGATCAATGAGATACTTCAGAAGGCGGAGGAGAAGTTCGGCTTCGTTCTGGCCGATACCTCCTATTCCGATATGATGATCCACCTCTCCATCATCGTCAGAAGAAGCAGAAAGAACAAGATCTGCGATATGGCCGGCGAGGAGATCGAGGAGTTTAAAGAAAAGAAAGAGTGGCCGATCTGTGAGTTTATGGCCGAGCTGCTGGAACAGGGCTTTGATATCCGCCTGTCGGAGGGGGACAAAGCTTATCTCATGCTGAACTTTCTGGGGGCCAAGATACAGAATAAGATTCCCGTAGCGGACGGGGAGGGAATCCAGATCGGGGAATCGTCCCCCCAGATGGTGGAGAGCTGGGAAAAGATACTGAAAAAGGCCGGGGAGGCATTTAATGAAAACCTGATTGAGGATGAATCCCTCAAATATGCGCTGTTTATGCATCTCAAAGCCATGTTCAACCGCCTCAGCCACAACATTCACTTAGAAAATCCTATGAAGCGGATGGTCAAGGAGGAGCTGGTCTACGAGTTTGAGGTCGGCGCCTACGTAGCCAGACTGATATGGGAAGAATATAACATCGAGCTGGGCGAGGATGAAATCTGTGATATCGCCCTCTATCTGGGGGCCGGCTTAGAGCAGGAGCGGGCGCAGAAGAAGATTCAGCCCATCGTCACCATCGTCTGCGGCAGCGGTATGGGGACCTCCCAGTTTTTTGAGGCCAGACTCAGGCGGATGTTTCCGGATATCCGCGTCGGCAAGGTCCTCCCCCTGTCCCGGGTGGAGGCTGAGACGGGGCCTGGCATGCAAGACCTTGTCATCTCCACCATACCTTTGGAATTGCCAGGCATAGACGTGATTACGGTGACGCCCATGCTGAATGAAAACGATGTAAAAGTTATTGAAAAGAAGCTGAAATCCGAGGTGAAGCAGGCCGCTTCCTTCAAGCGCAGTAAGTACCCGAACCTTTTTGCTCTGCTGAACGATAAGATCTCCATATTCAAATGTGACTGCAAGTCCAAGGAGGAGGTCATCCGGATGCTCGGCAGCAGGCTGATCCATGAGAAGTATGTGGATGAAGGCTTTATCGACTCTGTGTTTAAGAGGGAGCATCTGGCGCCCACATCTATCGGCGATACCTTTGCCATCCCCCACGCCTTTGAGGGGCACGTGCTAAAGACCGGCATCGGCCTGATGACGCTGAAAAAGCCGATCATGTGGGGCAATGAAAAGGTTCAGATTGTGCTGATGCTCTCCATAGACGTCAGGGCCTGGGAGACCTTTAAGAGCGTGTTCGGGGAGCTGGCGGATATTACCAAGGACTCGGCCGCCATCGAACGGTTTCTGAACGCTGAAAAGCTCTCGGAAATCAAGAGTTTATAAGGATTGTGAAGAGACTGTCACCGCAGTTTCTTCACTATTTTTTTTGCCCAAAAACTCACTGGTGAAAAGACAAATGGTTGCACTAATTTAGTGCGATTATTTGTCAAAGAACGTCGAGAAAGGAGAAAAATAGACTGTTTATACAAAGAAAATAATGAAATAGAGCCAAAACAGCGGAAATATTGTGCAGAACTGCCAGTTGGTGCAAAGATTGACCGGAAGGGAACAAAATCTGCACCAGAATAGTGCAACTTATTGATTTGTCTGTGGTGAAATGTGATGATATACTGAGCACATGATAAGGAAAGAGATCAGCAACAATGAAGGGAGTTTGGTATAGATGGATTTGAGTTTGATGTTAAATGAGAAGCTGGTTCGGTTTGATTTTGAGGCCGACGGCAAGGAGGACGCGATCCGAAAGATCGGAGAGCTGATGTATGAAAGCGGCAAGGTGAGTGACAAGGAAGCTTATATAGAAGGAGTATTCCAGAGGGAGACGGAATGCACCACCGGAATCGGAATGGGAGTTGCCATCCCGCACTGCAAGAGCACTTCTGTAAAGGAAGCGGGCTTCGCACTGATCAAGCTGAAAAACCCCATCGAGTGGGGCACACTGGACGGGGGGCCGGTCACCTACATCATCATGCTGGCAGCTCCGGATAACTCTGAGAACGTTCATTTGAGAATGCTTTCTCAGCTGGCTAAGAATTTAATGGATGACGATTTTAGGGAAACATTAACCCACGCCACATCCATTGAAGAGATAAAAACATTATTCAAGAAGGGGGGGGGAGTAACTATGTATATCGTATGTGTAACCAGTTGCCCGGTAGGAATTGCTCACACTTATATGGCGGCGGCCAACTTGGAAAAGGCTGCAAAAAAAGCCGGCCTTGAGGTGAAGGTTGAGACACAGGGCGCACAGGGGCTCGAAAATGAGATCACCAAGGAAGACATCAAGAGAGCGGATGCATGTGTCATCGCCAGTGATGTCAGAATCAGAAACTCAGAGAGGTTTGACCCGATTCCTACATTGAATGTCAGTGTAAGTGAAGCGGTGAAGGACGCAGACAGCGTAATAAAAGAATTATTGGAGGCGATTTCATAATGGCAGAGATACAGAGAAAAGGAAAAGCGAAAAAGTCAGTTAGCGTTTTTGAAAGACTCCATCATGACAGGTATTTCTTACATGATACCGGTTATCGTCGGAGGCGGTGTATTACAGGCAATAGCAAAGATGATGGGCGGCTACGATATCGGAAGCCACATGGATCAGATCGACACACTTGCAAAGGTGATCATGCTGATCGGCCAGTCCCTGATGGGCTTTACAGTTCCCGCCATTGCAGCATTTATCGCATATGCCATGGCTGATAAGCCAGGCATCGCACCAGGTCTTGCCATGGGTGCTCTTGCCAACACCATGAACACCGGTTTCGTAGGCGGTCTGATAGGCGGTATCCTGGTTGGATATCTGGCTATGTATGCCAAGAAGATCAACGTGCCGAAAGCACTATCCGGAATTATGCCTATCATGGTAATCCCGACATTTGTAACACTGATCGGCGGTTTGCTGATGTTCTACATATTTGGTGTTCCGATTAAATGGTTTATGAGTGTCCTGACAGGATTCTTAAACTCCTTAAACGGCGGCTCCAAGTTCTTATTCGGCGCTGTAATCGGCGCTATGATCTGTGCTGACCACGGCGGCCCAATCAACAAGACGGCTGCATTGTTTGTAAACGGTTTGAACGCAGATGGTTTCCTGATCCCGACTTCCGCTAAGATGTGTGCAGGTATGACCGCACCTCTGGGAATCGCTCTGGCTACCTTCTTAGGCAGCAAAAAAGAAATTCAGCGACGGCGAGAGAGAGCAGGCCAAGTCCCTGGTTATCTTATCCTGCTGCTACGTTCAGGAAGGCGTTATCCCGTTCCTGATCAAAGATCCGGTAAGAGTGTGCGCTTCCTGTATGATCGGCGGAGCTATCACAGGCGGATTATGTATGATGTTGGGACTGCAGTCCCCGGCTGTTCACGGCGGCGCATTTGTAATCGCCATGACCTCCAACCCGCTGTTATTTATCGGCCTCTGGCTGTTAGGCGGATGTATCACAGGCGTCCTCTACGCGATTCTGAGAAGACCGCTCCCGGAGGGCTATGTGGACGAAGATACCAGCAATCCATTATTTTCATAAATATTAAAGGGGAAGGGGTCTCAGATATGGGAGCCCTTCTTCCAAATTAGAGGAGGAAAACAATATGTATGTTTCAATGAAAGAAATGCTCTGGGATGCCCACAGAAACAACTACGCGGTTATGGCTATCAACTGCGTGAATATGGAGCAGGCCAAGGCGATTATTCAGTCGGCGGAGGAAGAACACTCCGCAGTGATTATCAATATCTCACCCAGACAGATGAAGGCTCACGGCCACGGCGATATCCTGGCTCCCATGATCAAGAACATGGCGGAGAAGGTTTCCGTTCCGGTGGCATTTAACTTAGACCACGGCGCCAACTTCGAGGATATCGCATGGGCTATCGAGTGCGGATTCTCCAGCGTGATGATCGATTCCTCCAGCTATGAGTTTGAGGAAAATGTCAGAAGAACCAGCATCGTGTCAGCCATGGCTCATGCCAAGGGCTTATCCTGCGAGGCGGAGTTAGGCCACGTGGGCATGGCTAATCAGGCGGACAATGAAAAAAGCGATCTCTACACCAACCCGGAACAGGCCAAAGAATTTGTGGAGAAAACCGGCTGCGACTGCCTGGTGGTAGCCATTGGAACCGCTCACGGCAGCTATCCCAAGGGATTTATCCCCAGACTCGATTTTGACCGCTTAAAGCTTTTGAAGGAGACATTAAACATGCCGCTGGTACTGCACGGCGGATCGGGAGCTGGCGATGAGAATATCAAAAAGGCAGTGGAGTGCGGTATCAACAAGATCAATGTCTGCACCGACCTGTTTAAGCATGCGAGAAAGGCCATGGCCGATGCTATCGAGGAGAACCCGGAGATCGACTATATGGATGTCTGCATCGTAGCTCAGGAGGCGATGAAGAAGTTTATCAAACGTTACATGAGAGTGATCGGTTCCAGCGGCCGCTATATCTTCGAGAAGAGCGAGGGCCCGGAACTGGATTAAAAGCAGTGGATAAGGATGGTTTCCAATGACAGAGCTGATATTAGGACTGGGCTGTATCGCGGCAGCGGCGTTTTTATACCGCTGGATTTTCGGCAGGAGCCAGTATTCAAAGAGTATCTATCAGGCGGTTTACTCGGGGTATCTGGAATTCTGGATGAAGAAGAAAAAGATACGGAAACTGTCTGAGAGCAGCGTATTTCAGGAAAAGTTTGGGAAACACAGATTGTTCTACCAGATATTCTCGCAGAACAAGGGGAAAGATCTGCAGCCGTATCTGGTGGTGATTTTGGAGTCGGGCTTTTATTATATCCGGGTGATCCGGCAGCAGGGCGTAATCACCGGAAGCAAGAACGGACAGTGGACAGACACCTACTTATATGACAAAAAAGATTTGAGCAAGAAGAAAAGCGACAAGTTTCCAAACCCGCTGGCCGAGCTGG
>Ga0192243_10325_pt1 | contig 18576 bp, 19 predicted proteins | sample Koala_Koa27_K3_FD_131233 | JGI IMG/M metagenome (GOLD analysis project Ga0192243, IMG submission 131233) | Enriched cells from koala feces incubated with labeled cellulose particles, San Francisco Zoo, California, United States - Koala_Koa2-7_K3 ... | reverse complement strand
AGGGTCGTCCGTATCACAGATCTTTAATCCGGCAGGGAGTGTCGGCATATCATCGCCGATATCAACCCCCTCTGAAAAAAGGGCAGCGTACTTTTTTTCCGCCGGACGATCGAGTACCGCGAGATACATTTTATCCACATGACTGCGCGGGGATAGCATGCGATGTGTCATCATGCCGTCATTTGTAATCAGAATCAATCCCTCCGTGTCTTTGTCTAACCGGCCAACCGGAAATAAGTCCCGGTTCTGCGGCACAAATTCCATCACAGTTGGAAAACGGCTGTCTTTTACGGCGCAGACATAACCTGCCGGTTTGTGCAGCAGATAGGTCACAGAACCGCGCAAGGTCACGGCACTTCCGTCCACGGCAATTTCGTCTGTGTCAGGATTCACTTTTATCTCCGGTTTTACGACATATATGCCATTGATGGTGACAGATTTTCTTTTTATGACACGTTTCACTTCACTTCGCGTACCGATTCCCGCATCTGCCAGAAATTTATCCAGTCGTATCTGCATCAGATTCTCCTATCCGGAAATCTTCCGGGAATATTGCCATGGCAAATAAAATAAATAAGTCTTTTTTCACTGTGTGACAGATCCTTTATCCGCATCCTCCTGACGCTCATCATAATCATCCAGAAAACTATATTTTTTACCATCTTTATGATAACCGATGATCGTCTTCAGATTCACATTGTGAACGCTGCGGAAAATATTCATCTCTATAAACTCACTTTTCTCCCGCAGCTGCGCAATCAGTTCCTTCATTTCCTCGCGTTTGGAATTCTGTTCTTCATCACGGTCCGCACAGTTTTCCGTAAAACGGCAGGCGCACTGGATGAAACGAAGCCCGTTATAATCCCTCCACGCCTTCACATCCGCTTCACGGATCAGATACATGGGACGGATCAGTTCCATCCCCTCGAAATTCTTGCTGTGAAGCTTCGGCATCATGGTTTCCACCTTGCCGCCGTAGAACATCCCCATCAGAATCGTCTCGATCACATCATCGAAATGATGCCCCAAAGCGATTTTATTGCAACCAAGCTCCTTCGCGTGGGAATACAGATATCCTCTCCGCATCCTGGCGCAAAGATAGCATGGGCTCTTATCAATCGTGGCAACCGCATCAAATATATCTGTGTAAAAAACAGTCAGCGGTATCCCCAACAATGCGGCATTGTCCTGAATAAGTCTCCAGTTTTCCTCATTATATCCCGGATTCATGATCAGAAAGACCAGTTCAAAATTCGCTCTCCCATGTCTCTGAAGCTCCTGAAAGAGCTTTGCCATCAGCATGGAATCCTTTCCGCCGGAAATACAAACCGCAATTTTATCACCGTCCCGGATCATTTCATACTCATTGATGCCTTTTGTAAACTTGCACCAGATGTTTTTACGGAACTTTTTTATCAGGCTGCGCTCAATTCCGGCGCGTTCCTCCTGCTGTTCATCCGTAGACTCTGTCTCTGATTTTAATAATTCTTCTTTAGCGATTTCTTTCATTTTCACTTATCCTATCTGAAATCCGCGTTTTTTTCCGAAAATTAAGGATTTCTGTGCAATATTTGAAATCATAACACATTTCTTTCCGTTTTACTACATAACATATATTTTAATAACAAAAAACACCATATCAGAACAGTTTTATCTTTCGTAAGGTAAATCTCAATCTTGCCTGTTCTGAATATGATGTTTTGTATAGTCATTATAAATCTAATCTTATGATGTTTACAGTTTCTGTTTTCGGAACCCCTCGTCTGCAGGATACGGAAATAATATAACCACTCTTTATATCATCCGTTTACCGCAGCAGCCAGCGCTTTACCGGCAGCAGTCAATGCCGCTTCCGCCTCCGCGTCCGGAGCCTCGTTGCAGATCACTCCCTCAGCTTCAATCATCTCTGCCCCCGCTCCGGTCATCTGCTCAACCCATGTTCTCATCCATTCACCGTCGCCCCAGCCGTATGAACCGAAAAGCAGGATTTTCTTTCCGGACACAGAAGCCGCAAGTTGCTCGACAAATGGATCAACCACCGACTCTTCCAGCTGTTCCGCTCCCATAGAAGGGCACCCCATGGCAAATACCGGCTCCGCCGCCAGCGCATCCGGCGTTGTGTCCTCAAACGGTATGATCACCGGCGTTGCTCCGCCCGCAGCTACACCCTGCGCTACCAGTTCCGCCATAGACGCGGTGTTTCCGGTCCCTGACCAATAAACAATTTTTACTTCTGCCATTTCTAATATCTCCTTTGCTTATTTGTGTACTCCCAAAATCAATCAGTCCTGATTTCAGCGTACCTTTTTATTAAGAAACTGTTAAAGTATTCATTTTAACAACTCCTAACAGGCTATCTCCCTGATGTTCTTTCCGGAAAAAAATTCTTCCAGGGCACAATTTTTCGCCTCATCATACGCGCGAAACATCCGTTTCGCCCGCTCTACATCCGAGTATACTTTCCAGTATCCTATACAGCTGCTGTTTTTCCCCTGATGGCGAATGAATCCTCTGACATCCTCAAGAGGATACCCGAAAAACACGCCCATCTCATGTGGAAAATCCTGTGACTGATTGTAATAATAAGCGATTCGTCCTCCCAGATGCTGCAGCTGCTGTTTCAGGGATCCCGGTTTGTATCCGTATTGAGACAGAAAATCCGATACCTCTTCCTGCCGCAGCCATTCCGCCAGCCATTTTTCACGATATAGAAGTACAAACTCTCGATTGCTCCCCCGGCAGAGACAATGCAGACGTACATCTGTTTTATAAAGGAAAGAACAGACCACTCCCGAACACCCGGAGGGTACGGTAAACATACAGGACATTTTCACATTTTTCAGAACCGGCGCACTCTGAACGATCATCTGCATCTGAACACTCTCCGCAAGTCTCGGACTTCTCAGATATTTCACCACTGCTTCCGCTGCCATATACCTTCCTCCATCAAAATATGATATAGTATGTGTTCATTCAGTTTTCTTTATGCGTACTGCTCAAGAATCCCGATCAACGCGCTTGCACTGCTGCTGTGCGATCTTTCGATAATCGCATTGCTGCGCTCTGCTTCTGACAGCGCACAGTGAACCATCTTATGAGAAACCGTAGAAGTAAACAGAATCATCAGATCCGGATTGCCGATCTTATTTTTTAAATCTGTCTTCATTTTTGTAAAAACCTTTGCTTTGCATTTATATCTTTTGCATATATCTTTGTACTGGGTTTCCATCCGTTCATGTCCGCCAATGATCACAATACTCATGGTTAGCTCCTTTCTTACTTTAGTTAGTTATTGATAACCCTGTATCAAAAAATATAAACCATACTTATCTGGTTCAACATCTGCAGTTAGTATACAATAACTTTTATCACATGTCAATAACTTTTCAACAAAATATTCCTTACATACAAACAAAGACGGCAGAGCCATGTCTCTGCCGCCTGTATGTAATCTCATAACCTTATAAAACGGATACGCGGGAAGTACGTCCGATGAGACAAACCCGAAAAACACCGCGTAAAAAACCACCTCGCAGCCAAACGCCTATCGCATCGTAATGTATCCGTGATAATTCACCAGATTATTGCTCGGTGTGTAATCCGCAACTGCCGCACTGCAGATATTGTGATACGGCTTCAGGAACGGAAAAGCATCCTGCTGTGCCCATGACGGCTTCTCCAGCGCTTTCGTATCCTCCACCATAACCTTGTACCACCCGGACTGATTCTCAAACCACAACTCCAACACATAATCCATCACACAGTCATTAATCTCTTTTTTAACATTACTGCAGAGAATACGTGTGCACTCCGGGGCAGCTTCAAAGATCGGGATCACCTTTTCAAAGAGCCATTTGGATCCCTCCGCCTTGTCTACGCCCTCCGGGAATCCGATTGTCATATTGAAACGATAATTCGCACCATCCTCAATCGTACGGCCCTTTCCCTTGATATCTTTCTCCCACCACATCGGAAGGAAAGCAAAGATAAACGGCTTGCCCTCAGCGTTGTTGGATTTGCGCGCTTCATTACCCACATCACCTTCAGCGTTCATCTGACCGCCGCCCAACGCCGCAGCCGGAATATTCCCCTGCCATACCAGCACATCCATCGGGAAAGTCTCCGCAATCGCCTTGATCTCCAGACGGGGATCCAGATCGCTCACCAGCCAATGATGCTCGGTCAGTTGCATTCTGGCGTAACCGAAACGGTCGCCCTCGGGTGGAATCGGAAAGGACGGATAAAACGCATACTTCGTAACATACGGCTCAAACTGGGAAATACTGTCCGGGACATGCGTCTTGTACAGCCATCTCTGTAACTTCGGTCTGTAATCCTCATTCGCACAGTCAACATAAATCAGGCTGCGCATGGGCTCAAATTTAAAATCTCCTGACTTCGGAACAACCATTGTCTGGTTCGTATCTGACATAATTATCCTCCTCTTTTATTTATGTACTCCCGGAATCCTGCCGCAAACCATGAACCAACAGCATACGGGAGTATGTTTTGACAACTATACAAAAGCCCAAAAGGGATATATCTCAACGGGAACCCCCGCTCACCGCCGAGATACATACTGCACGAATACCGTTGCATCGGTTTTCATCAACCAAACCGGTTTCATACAGATTCATCCCTCTATGATGCTTTCTGAACCGACAACCCGCGTGGGAAATAAAGTGACGATTGCGACTGTGAAAACAAATCATCCCGCCGGCTGTCAGGATATCGCGTAAACAGGAAAAGCGCACTGCCGGTCTGACAACGACCGGCAGTCCCTCCAGTGCCCATCATCCTGCATATAACGATATCCGCACATTATAATACCTTTCTCTCTCGAAAAGTATAACATATATATGAGTAGAAGTTATTGTAACTATTCATAACAAGTTATTTCTTAGCAGACGGTGCCGGCGTCGGCTCACACACTGCCGTGTAATGCTCCTTGCGGGCTTTAAACTCGGGATCCTTAAAGAGATTAATCAGGCGTCCCTCATTCTGGAAAATATCCTCGCCGTGCAGGAACTTGCCGGAGAGAATATCATGCGCGTGATGCTCTGTCGCCGGATCATATTTGAATTTGAATGCTCCGTCCACAATCTCCAGCGTGCCCTCCAGACCGCAAAGTTCGCAGACACAATGCGTCGTGCCGGGGAAAATATAGAAATTATTTCCCTGACAATGCGGGCATGCACCCTCAGCACCCTTCCACAGGGAAGTACCCTCAGATCCTTCAATCTGCATATCCGTATCAATAATATACTGTGCAGCCTCCACAAGGTTGCGTCCGATCTGTTTCATACGCTCTACCTTGTCATCCTGCATGATTACATCCTTTGACCAGGAGAAAAATTCATTATTTACAACCTTCCAGCCCGGGCTCAGCGCGAACATTGCATGATCTGTCTCCACGCGGACCGCCCAGTCAGAACCACCGATTCCGACAAAGGAAAGCGCTTTCTGACGGAAGTATCTCGGATTCAGCCCCTCTTTGCCGGCCTCTTTCAGCTTCTGATCAAGGATCTTCATCATACCGGTATCATGTCCCGGTCCCATACGGTCTGTGATCGAATGGTACAAACCGGTTCCGCCGGACTCATAAATCGGATCCACCAGCAGGACACCGTCCGCCTCGATGACCTTCTCATAAAATGCCTTGAAATCATCCTTGCGCGTGCAGATCATCCCCTTGCCCATCACCAGTCCGCGTGAACAGGCCACGCAGCCGGAGCAATACTGGATATCCCAATCGAGCAGATGAATAAACTCGATCTCAGCCCCCATTTCCTTCGCAGCTTCGAGAGCTACACGGCACATCGTATCATTGTTGCCGTTCTTTGTCCCCAAAGAAACACCTAAAATCTTCATAAATACCTATCCTCCTTGAAATAATAGGTTCATTATAACACAAAAATAATATCTGTGTGCATTTTTGTATAAATTTATTATAATTTCTTTGATTTTCATTGTCAAATATACAATTTGCATGTAAAAAGCAGGTCTTCAAATTTTTTATGCGTTTTTTTTCGTCGTTTTTCACAAGAACGCAAAAAAGTTTTTCGGGTGAGGGATTCTGTTATGCACAAAACGGATTACAAAAGCATCTGCCGCAGCGCATGAGCAATATCCGCCACGATTCTCTTTTTCATCTCATGGCGCGATAAACCATCTGTCTCCAGCTGCAGTCTGCGCAGGCATTTGTGCTCATTCCCTGCGATCGCATAAAAAATCTCCCCCGGAGTGCTGTCCGCATTGTCCGGATCCACATTTCCCGTCGTCCCGGTCACCCCGATCCCGATATCTGCTCCGTATGCGCTCCTGCAGGCCTCCGCCATCGCCTCCGCCACCGGAAGCGAATATACACCGTTTGCCGCGATCGTCTCTGCCGGCACCCCCTGCTGTACCTTCGCCTCATTCGAATAGGTGACAAATGCTCCCTTAAAAACAGCCGAAGATCCTTCGGTATCCGTAATCCCCGAGGCAAGAAGCCCGGATGTACAGCTCTCCATGGTAGAAACGGAAATATTTCGTTCAATCAGCAGGCGGACCGCGGCATCCATATCCGCCGCTCCCGCTGCGGTTTCTTCACATGGTTTTTTCCCATCATTCTTCATCGACATACATGACCTCTCCCTTCCGTACTCTCTGATACACGTGTCGCTGGCCGAAAACGGCGCATGAAGGTTTACTCGCCTGACCGCATGATTCGCTCCATATGATCATCTGCCTCAGAGGCAACCCGAAGGCAGCAATACAATACAAAGTTGACAAAAGCAACGAATCCGGTACCCATAATAATCAAAAAAATTCTTAACACGCCGCACTCCCTCCGAAAAATAATTTTCTGTCAGAGAGTATTCCCGTTTTTTTATTTTTATGATATCAAAATCTTATGATACAAGGGACAAAAGGTCAGGAATCGGATGCTCGCATCCGTATTTCTGACATTGGGGACCGCAAAAACATGAGGAAGTAGCAAATTTGACCGTTTTCGGGTCAAATTTAGCGGATTCCGAATGTTTTTAGGATTGTGGGAGCACGAAGTGCGGAACAATCCGTAGTATCATACCCTTTTGTCGCTCGAATCATCTTATCGAATCAACCCGAAATCCATAAAAATCGGGTACAGATAACTGGCGCCGAATGTCCCCAGCTTTTTGGGGCCGCTGACGATTTCTCCTCCGTGGCGAATCTCCAGAGCCTTTACCGCAGCCATCCGGATCGTTGATCTGGTAATAGATTTCTCTTTTCTGTCGATAAACATCTCATTACCTTTTATAAAATATCGGAATTCCAGCCCTTTAAATGTAAAAAAAGATTCGTCCGAAAAAGCCAGCATCAAATCCCAAAGCTGTTGTTCCGGCAATTTCTCCGGGCAATAGTCCAGCTGTTTTATCAGGGCACTGAATTCCTCCGCTTTCTGCTTTTTATTATTGATGTCCGGTCTGTCCATGCAGGCTCCCTCCCCCGGCATAACCTGATGATCTGTTCATACATATATGTTTCTCTTCTCTGTTTTTTCTTTTCCGGTTACCCCGCAATACAATTGTATGCCCTGTAAACTGTGTTTCGAAACCCGATCTATGCTTTACCTGATTTCACCAGGAGACACACAGTCTCTGTATGCCCCGTAAATGGAAAACAATCATACGGATATGCCCCCTGCGCCCGATATCCGTTTGCTGTAAAATAGTTCAGATCCCGCGCCTGCGTCTCCGGATTACAGGAGATGTATACAATCCGTTTCGGTCCGAGCCGAACCACGGCACGCATAAACGCCTCACTGCTGCCGCTCCGCGGCGGATCCATAAACAACACATCCGCACGCTCCCCCTGTGCCGCCATCTGCGTCATAAATTCTCCGGCGTCTGCACCATAAAAAGAAATATTTTTCTTCTCATTCATTTTTGCGTTTCGTACGGCATCGCGCACGGCGTCCCGGTTCAATTCTACGCCGATGACTTCGCGCGCCCGATTCGCCGCGCAGATTCCGATGGTACCGATTCCGCAATAAGCGTCAATCACACGCTCCTTTCCGGTCAGTCCCGCCAGTTCGATCGCCTTTTGATATAATTTCTCTGTCTGCACCGGATTGACCTGATAAAAGGATTTCGGAGAAATGTGAAAAGTCTGCCCGCACAGGATATCCTCAATATATCCTTTGCCGTAAATGACGGTCTCCTTCTCTCCCAGGACCATGCTCGTCTTTCTGTCATTTACGTTAATAACGATTGTAGTAATCTCCGGGTGAAGCTTTCGCAATTCCCGGATAAAATTATTTTTGGACGGCAGAATCGGTGAGCCGAGCACCAGCACCACCATAATCTGGCCCGTGGCAAACCCGCGCCGCACCAGCACATGGCGCAGCAGGCCGTAACCCGTATCTTCATCGTATGTCTTTATTTTAAATGAACGAAGCATACCACGGATATCGCGGATGATCGCGTCCGCCTTCTCATCTTCAATCAGGCAGTCATCCACCGGGACAACACGGTGCGTTTTTTCCTCATATACACCGGATATGATCGTTCCGTCTTTCAGCCGGTCAAAAACGGCATGAACCTTGTTACGGTAATGATACGGATGCTCCATGCCCGTGATGGGATACACGCGGCAGAACGGCTTCAGCAGCTTTGTCACCTGCGCCTGTTTAATCTCCAGCTGCTGCTCATAGGAGATATCCTGATACCGACAGCCTCCGCATTTTTTCATCACCGGACAAAGCATTTGCCGACCGGAGTGGTTCTGAATTTCGCCTTTCATCAGAGATTTCTCCGGATATTTTTTTCCGCCGGAAGATTGTTGTTTTCTGCCCGAATGAGTTCTTTTCTGATCATAATTCAGTTTATTTGCGTTCGCATACTTATGTTTCTGATTCTTATATCTGTTTTCAGATTCCATATTCTTACTCATTTTCCATAATTTAAAAGCGGCTGAGACACCTTCCGGTTAAAGAAATCAATCAGCGGTCCCATAAAGAGTGCCGTTACAATCGTGCCGATTCCGATCTGTGCCCCCAGTTCGGACAGGCTCCCGCCCCCGCAGAAAAACAGCAGACCGCCCATCACGACACAAACCGCGTCAGTCAGAATCCTTACCCAGCGGAACTGTCCCTTATGCCAGGTCTGCGTGATAATCAGAGCCACCGCGTCATAAACCGACACGCCCAGATCCGCCGTCATATACAGCGAACAGGACAGGCACATGACAATGACCCCCACAACAAGGAACACAACTCTTCCCGTGATGCCTAGGGTTGGAAAAACCCGAAACAGAATCTCCTGTGAATAATCAATGATATATCCCGTCAGGAACAGGTTGATCAATGTAGCAAGACCGGCATAATGACGATCCGTGAATAACGAAAACAGCAGAAGAATTATACAGGCAACGATATAAAGCCTGCCGAACGGGACAGGTATCGCCGTATGAAGTCCCGCCATAAAGGATTGAAACGGATCCAGTCCGAAGGCTGCCCGCTTAAAAAAGCCGACGCTGATACCGCAGATCACGACCCCCAACACACACATCAGCAAACGCCGTTTAAAATTTTCCGATTCCCATGTTTTTTTCATGATATAGTTCCTCCCGCTTTTCCGAAAGAAAAAATACTCCTTTTCCATGCTTTCTGCAAGAGGTTTTATGAAAAAAATCATGTCATTCTGTTCTGTTTTTCGTACATTTTTCGCCGCGCAAAAAGAACCATACATACCGCCACGGTAGCCACGCCAAACACCCACGCCCAGACCGGAATATCGTATATATTATAACATCTGATATGAATCCACATCTGATTGATTTTTTCATTCGTCTCATCGTCAAAGTATGTCATGATGCAGGCCCGTTCCAGCGTTTCTTCCGACGGATACTGCGCCGCCAGCTGCCGGTTTACCTGATCGGCGGGCGCCGTGATCATGTAATCCGCATCGTCGCTGTCTCCGCTGAAAAAATAGCCGAGCGGGTATTGTGCCGTATCCTCTTCATCCTCCTCCGCGCCGTAGCACCAGTCCGCATACTCAAAGATCGTCATGTCATCTCCGCCGGCGATGACGGATGTATAACCGACATAGTACATATTCTGGACCACATTGTCCGGACGGGAGAGATAATTGATAAAAGCCTCCGCGGCATGCTGTTTCGCCTCATCACCGTTGATTCCGCTCTTTAACATGACCCAGCCGTCAAAATAGATGTTGGTAGACTCCTCCGGAACCGTGAAGCACAGTTCCATGTCATCCTCCTCCGCCTGATCCAGTGTGTAAACACCGTCGCCCGACCACTGATAATTGGCAACCACCTTTCCCGTGATCATATCCGCCTTTCCGGAATCTGACTCCAATGAATAGGCATTATCTGTCACTTCCTGCAGATATTCCTCCACGGCGGCAATCGTCTCCTCCGAGACATCATTCATTTCCTCCTCCAGACGCTGCGCGTAATCCGGATCATCCAAAAACTCTTCCGACGTCAGAAGATCGGATTTCAGCGCACCCACCGCCGCAAAATAGGAGTCCCGGACATTGTCTTTGATCGTAACCCGCCGCATGTAATCCGTATCGGAAAGAATCTTCCATGTGGCGGCATCCTCCTCAGACACCACCTCCGGATTATAGACAATTCCAGTAATGCCCCACATATAACCGGCCATGTAGGTGCTCCAGCTCTCCCCGTCGATCTCATGCTCATCAAAAATATTCTGTATATAAGGAGAGACTCCGATACTGTAGTAATTATTGCTGTCCGATGTGTCAAAAAACTCCTCTGACAACGGAACCAGCATGTCCTCCGCCATCAGCTTCATCACCATATATTCGGAAGGACAGACCAGATCAAATTCATCCCCGAGTGTCAGCATGTTGTAAAGGTCCTCATTTGTGCCGTAGGTAGAATACTCTACCGTCACTTTTACACCGTAAGTCTCATAATACCAGTTTTCAAAATCATCGATCATGGAGTTGACGCCGATGATATCGCCGCTCTCCAGATCAATGGTTTCATCCTCGTCCCAGCCGCCCAGATCAATGTACTCTTCCCAGTTGCTGACGCGGAGCTTAATCTCTGTTTCCTGATTCGATGCTTCTGTATCTGAATCTGTATATGTCCCATTTTCTGCGGCCGGCACACGCTCCGTACGCCCCGGGCAAAAACATCCCGCCACGCAGAGGATGACTGCCAGCATCAGGGCTGTCCGTTTTTTTCTTTTCATCGACACGCCCTCCGTTTTTCCTGCCGTGCGGCATATACATTCATGCAGACAACCACCAGCACGACGATCACAAAAATAACGGCAGCCAGTGCCCACAACGCCGTTTTTATATCCGTCTGAGCGCCTTTGGTCGCATTTACCACATACGTACTGATTGTGTCAAACGTCGCCGGTTTCGTATATGTAGCGATGAAATAATCATCCAGCGACAACGTGACCGCCAGAGCGAATCCGGATATAATGCCGGGCGCGATCTGCGGTAAAATCACACTTCCAAGCGCATGAAACGGCGTCGCGCCCAGGTCCAGCGCCGCCTCATAGGTGCCCGGATCCATCTGTTTGAGCTTCGGTATAACAGAAAGATAAACAAACGGAGCGCTAAGCGTCACATGTCCCGCCAGTAAAGGAAGATAGGTATCCTTACTCACGCCGAAAACAACGACCATCAAAATACAGATAGAAAACCCTGTCACCACATCCGCGTTAACCACCGGCACCTGATTCATGGCAGCCAGAAAAGAAGCGGTTCTCCTTTTAGAATAAAAGCCGCCGATTGCACCCAGCGTTCCCAGCACCGACGCGATGGCAGCCGAACCCAGCGCAAGAACAACTGTACCCCGAATCATCTCCAGCAGCTCCCGCGTCGTAAACAACGTCACATAATTCTGCAGGGAAAATCCGCGGATTGCTCCGATATGCGTCGAGGTCGTAAAGCTGTATACAATCAGAATCAGAATCGGTGCATACAGAAAAGCAAGCACCAGCGACATAAAAAATCCTTTTCCGAATTTTTTCATCAAAGCAGCGCACCCCCTCTCCCGTTCTGCTCACTCTCGCTGCCTCCGGTCATAATCGTAAACAGGCAGATGATGGCAAGCAGAATCAGCGCGATCATGGAACCGCCGTGCCAGTTATAGGCGGTAAAATAGCTTCCGATCAGGCTGCCCATAATATACGTGCTGTTATACAGCATTTCCAGCACAACATAGTTTGTCATGGACGGCAGAAACACCATGGAAATCCCGCTGATGATTCCCGGCATGGACAACGGCAGCGTCACTTTCAAAAAAGCACGCCTTGCATCCGCGCCAAGATCTCTGGCCGCCTCAACCAGAGAAGTGTCCAGTTTGGATATCGTCGTGTAAATCGGCAGGATCATAAAAGGCAGAAAATCATAAGTCATGCCGACAATCGTATTAAAAAACGGATAATATGCCATATTTCCTTCCAGAAGAGTCAGAATCTCCTTCAGCGCCGTCAGGCGCAGGGAAAAATTGATCCACATCGGCATGATAAACAGAAGCAGCAGGACAGACTTTCGTTTCATCCTGCTCAAAGCCAGAATATAAGCCGTCGGATAGGCCACGGCCAGACTGACCGCCGTGGTCACCAGCGCAACGGCAAAGCTGTAAAACAGCGTCCCCAGCGTATTGGGGTTTGTGAAAAAGCCGGTCAGGTTCTCCAGCGTAGGCTCTCCCTGTCCGTTCGTGAAGGCATAGAAAACCAGCACCGCCAGGGGCGCCGCCACAAAAATCAAAAGAAATACGGCATAGGGAATGCCCAGCGTCTTTCTGGAAAACTGAAAGCTTCTCATTCGTTTCTCCTATTTTTTAAGGTTAAATTTCATCTTTTCTATCGGCATGATCAGTCCGACGTAATCATCCATGTTCCACAGATATTCATCATTGACGATAAAATCGTGGTCAAGCTCCGTGCGGACGACATAGCTGTAATGATCGCCCATGTAAAGCAGATCAATGATATGCCCATGAACAATCCCCTCATCCTCTTCGTCTGTCATGCGGATGTCCTGCGCTTCAATGGAAACCACAACCTTGCGCCGTTTCAGATCCACGGCTCTGCCGTTCTCATCCACCAGCGTGCCGTCCTCCAGCCGCCGGCTGCCCCTGATGATCTTCGTCACGCTGACATCCAGTTCATGCCCGTTGTATTCCAGACGGTAATTGCGGTTCATCTCAGCCGTAAAGAAGTTCGTACTGTCCTCCGCCACCATGATATGTAAATCCTCCGGCGCAACCAAAAGACCGACCGTCACACCCTCTTTTACCGGATGCACGGCATTGGCGACAATCTCATTTTTTCCGGACTCCAACGTGAGCTCATAGTGCGTTCCCTTAAACACAACACTCTGCACAACGCCCCGGATCTGCCCCCGGTCAGGCTCCGTCAACGTCACCGCCTCCGGCCGCACCACAGCCGTGATCGGCGTCCCCGCCGGAATATCATCCACGCACCTGAAATCGCCGCCGCAGAAACGGGCTTTCATCGGTCCGGTCATAATGCCGTTGAACATATTGCTCTCTCCGATAAAATCCGCCACAAACGGATTCACCGGCGCATTATAGATCTCCTCCGGCGTACCGACCTGCTGCATCACCCCGTCGGACATGACAACAATCTTATCCGACATCGTCAGCGCCTCCTCCTGATCATGAGTCACATAGATAAACGTGATACCCAGTTCCTCATGCATGGCGATCAGCTCCAACTGCATTTCCTTGCGCATCTTCAGGTCAAGTGCTCCCAGCGGCTCGTCCAACAGCAGGATCTCCGGTTCATTGACCAGCGCGCGGGCAATCGCCACCCGCTGCTGCTGTCCGCCGGAGAGAGTGCTGATATGGCGGTTTTCAAATCCCTCCAGATCAACCAGTTCCAAAACCTTATTCACTTTTTTGGCAATCAGATCCTTCGCAATTTTCTTCTGCTTCAATCCGAAGGCAATATTCGCCTTTACGTCCATATGCGGGAACAATGCGTACCGCTGAAAAACCGTATTGATCGGCCGTTTGTTCGGCGGCAGATTCGTGATGTCTTCGCCGTTCAGCAGTATCTGTCCCGTCGTAGGCAGGTCAAATCCGGCGATCATGCGCAGCGTCGTTGTCTTGCCGCAGCCCGAAGGACCGAGCAGCGTGACAAACTCGCCGCGGCGGATCTCCAGATTCATATCCTCCACGGCGGTAAATCCGTCCGGAAAAGATTTTGTAATATGTTTTAATTCTATAATATTCGTTTTAACTTCCTTCATGGTAACCTCGTCTCCGCTAAAAATTATACAGATGCATAACAAAAAGTCAATCATGCAAAATGTTTTTTCTGTTTTTTCAGCTACCCTTCTCTTATGACGCTCTAATCATATGATCGAAAAAGCAGCAAAGCATCCCCTCTGCTGCCCTCTGTTTTCTGTCAACACTTTCATTTCAGTTATCCGAAATCTGCATCCCGTTCGCGTCCAGATGGTAATCCCCCTGATAAATCAGCTCTGAGATCGGCACAATCTCATAACCCTGCGTCTCAAGATTCGTCAGCAGCTGATCGAGCGCCTGCGCCGTATACTTTGCCCCGTTGTGGCATAAAATAATCGCCCCTCCGGTCAGGTTTTCTGAATTGCAGACACGGTCAATCATATCGTCCGCTCCGTAATCCTTCCAGTCAAGGCTGTCAATGGACCACTGAATCGCGTAATAACCGCACGCAGTCACGTTTGTAATAACATGATTGTCATAATCCCCGTACGGAGGGTGGAAAAGGAACATCTCATAACCGGTCAGATTCCGTACCTTCTCATGGACAGACAGAATCTCCTCCTGTATTTCCTCATCCGTCAATTGACTCATATTTTTGTGATTTTCACTGTGATTGCCAAGATCATGCCCGGCCTCGTAAATAGCAACTACATCATCCGGATAGGACTCCACCCATCCGCCTGTCATGAAAAAAGTAGCGTGGACGTTGTGCTGTGCCAGAATATCCAGAATATTCTGCGTATCGTCATTTCCCCATGCCGCGTCAAAACTGATGGCTACTTTTTTCTCCTCCGTATCGACACAATAAATCGGCAGTTCCCGCCCATTCACCGTGTTGCTCACAGAGATAATATCCGTTTTGGCCTGAAGCGCTAAAACGACCGCAAGAACTGCCAGAACCGCTCCGATCGCCGAAGCGGCAAAACACATTTTTCCTTTCCGCATGGTTCACCTGTCAGAATGCTGTTATTATATGATATGGTTCGGACAGGCAGTATATGTATACCACTTATATAACAACAAAAAAAACAGTCAAAAACATATCCGGATAGCACGAATCATCAGTTCTCCTATCGTGTTCGCTGACAGGTCGAACAAGGCAAAATAATCTTTATAATCACACAGACTGTCAGCGAATTTTTTTCAAAAAAATGCTTGACAAATGGCCTTATCAGTCGTTTAAAATAAACACTCGAACCGCTCAGAAGAGCCAACCAGACGAAGATTGCTTCGTTTCACAGGTGCAGAGAGGAGAAAAAATGCAAGACAAAATCATCACCATCAGCAGGGAGTACGGCAGCGGCGGCCGGGACATCGGACGGCGTGTAGCAGAAGCCCTGAACATCCCTTTTTACGACTCGGAAATCATTCGTGAGACCATGAAAAAAACCGGTCTCCCGGAGGAAGTGATCCAGAGCGCCGAACAGCGCGTGACAAGCAGCTTTCTGTTCAATATCGCGATGGGCGTGGACATCACGAGAAACTATATGCAGCAGATCCATGTAGCGGAAAAAGAAGTCATTCTGGAAAAAGTAGTGGAAGGTCCCTGCGTCATTGTCGGGCGATCCGCCAATTTTATCCTGCAGAATAAAGTACCTGCTATTCGGGCTTTTATCTACGCAGACATGGACAGCCGGATGAAATACGCATCCGAACACTACGGAATTGATGCCAAAAATGTACAGTCCATCATCACGCGGTCTGACAGTGACCGGAGCCTGTACAGCAAAAACTTTTATAATGAAGACTGGGGCGAGCGCACCAACTACGACATGATGCTCAATTCCGGCCTGCTCGGTATCGACGGCTGTGTGGATCTCATTATAACTGCTTATAAAAGAAGCTGACTTCTTTACAGCTATCATCCATAAAAGTCATCCAATATTCAACCCGCTAACCGTGCATACACATCACGAGCTTGTCTGTTGATGACATCTTGTTATTGAAATCGGAGGTTTATGAAAAATGAATACAACAAAAATCCCAGTCCGCCTGACATTATCTGTCGTGGCGGCCTGTTTAGTGTCTTTTTGCGGACTTTTGACAGAAACAGCTGTCAATGTCGCATTCCCGACCATCATGTCGGACTTTGGCGTCACTACCAAAGCCGTGCAGTGGCTCACCACGGGAAATCTGCTGGTCGTCGCCATGATCACACCGCTTTCCGCGTTCCTGCAGAAGCGGTTCAAACTGCGAAGCCTGTTCTGTTTCAGCGCCGTCTGTTTCCTGATCGGGACGATCTGCGCGATTGTTGCCCCGACGTTCCAGATCCTGCTCCTGGCCAGACTGATCCAGGGTGTCGGAACCGGCGTCGGCGTTCCGCTCGCCTTTTGCATTATTCTGGAACAGATTCCCTTTGAAAAAACGGGAACCTATATCGGCTTCGGCGCACTTGTTTCCGCCGCAGCGCCGGCTTTCGGTCCGACGTACGGAGGCATTGTCACCTCCACGCTGGGATGGCGGTTTATTTTTGTGATCCTGATTCCGGTACTGATCTTCACCATCGTACTGGGCATTGCGACCATCCGGGAAATCCACGAGCCGCAGAAAGCGCCGATCGACATGCCCGGTATTATCCTTATCATGCTGACATTTTTCTGTCTGGTATTCGGATTTGCCAATATCGGTTCCATTGCAACGGCACCGCTGACGGAAATCATCTTTTTTGCGGCGGGCGTTATCGCTCTGATCCTGTTCGTCCGCCACTGCATGAAAAGCGATCATCCGCTGATTCAGATCGATGTATTTAAAAACATCCCGTTCGACTGTCATCTGATCTGCTTCTTCCTGATCAACGCGATCATGCTGGGAACCGCCTTTGTACTGCCCAACTATTCACAGATCGTCCTGTTATGCCCCTCCATGCTCGCCGGCCTGATGCTGCTGCCGGGCGCCGGCCTGAATGCGCTCACGGGACCGTTCAGCGGCGCCGTCCTTGACAAAATCGGTGCAAAGCTGCCGATCATGACGGGAACGATACTGATGGTCGTGGGTATTTTCCTGCTGATGATCTTCGGACGTGTTCTTACACCAGCCGTTATCGTCGGTTTTTATATTATCTTCGGTCTGGGCTGCGGTATTTCCTTCGGAAACACCATGACCGTCGGCATGATGCGTCTGCCGATGGAACTCAAATCATACGGCAATACCGCCTTCAATACACTGATGCAGTTCGCCGGAGCCGTCGGCACCAGCGTGGCAGCCGCATGCGTTGCGTTTTCGCAGAATTCCGCCGCCGACATTACCTATGAGGCAAAAACCGCGATCGGATCCACGCACGCGTTTATCTTTTTGTTTGCGCTGACACTTTGCTGTCTTCTGCTGCAGGCCGTCGGATTTATATCTTACGAAAAGAAAAATGGGAAAAAGTGACTCGGAAAACTGCGGGCGCAGCCACGGCTGCGCCCATATTTTTCATTATGAAAAAATTTAATTATTGCAAATTGTGAAAGTGTGCGATTCAGACATTTCGGTTCTTATGAGGTTTATTATCGTACTTATGTTTCCATGTACCGTCCGGCTGTCTCTCCGTTGTCAGGTCATAGTGTACATTTTCCCACGGATCCGGCAAATCCTTCCACAGATTGTAAAGCGTCGGAAGAAAATCCTTCAATCTGCCCGATTCGTACGCCATATGGGACGCGATCGGCATATCATCCTGATGCGCAGCCATAAACTCCGCGCACTCCTCCGTGACAACAACGACGGTTCTCCAGTAAATTCCGCCTTCCACATCCTTATACATATGAATCAGCAGCGACTCACCCGGCCCCATCGGAGCCGTGCTCATCCAGCAATGCTCATAGCACTCGGTGAACGGGTACAGTGTAATGCTCTGACGGTTCACAGCCATCGGATGGTAAGGGTCAAATTCATAGGAGAATTCTACAGATCCCTCATATCCGACCTCACAGGGCGGTACAAGCCAGTCAAAACCGTAATGTTCACCGGGCGCCCAGATATGATAGCCCTTTTCCATATTGGCCCACCACCAGTCAACCATCTTTGCATTCACATCGGGAATAAACTCCGTGACATCATGTGCAATCATCTTTCCCTGATTCGCAAACTTCGGGTGAAATTCCAGCGGCGGTTCCGTGGTGATCACCTCCGCCGTGTCATACGGAACCCTCTCATATGTCTCTACAGGTTCTCCATCCTGATAGGTATGTCTCTGGCCGCCGTTAAAAATGATTTTTTCCATTTTGATCCTCCTCGCCCTGCCATCTTTGCAGGAGCATTTCCCTGATTTCTTCCGTTTCGCCAACCGGAATATTCCCAATCCCGGCAGTTGATCCGTTACGAACAGTTTAACCGTTTCAC
>Ga0192243_10324_pt1 | contig 18595 bp, 19 predicted proteins | sample Koala_Koa27_K3_FD_131233 | JGI IMG/M metagenome (GOLD analysis project Ga0192243, IMG submission 131233) | Enriched cells from koala feces incubated with labeled cellulose particles, San Francisco Zoo, California, United States - Koala_Koa2-7_K3 ... | reverse complement strand
CATGATCACGGTTTTCAGCTTCGGCGCCATCCGATAGGAATAGGACAGCGCGCCGGAGATGCAGAAGGCCAGGTACAAAAGCTCCTTCTGATCCAGGTAATTGCCGTAGAAATCTATGGCGAGAGGCTGGACCAGGAAGGCGATCTCCAATTCGATGAGCAGATTGGACCGGGTTATATCGCTGTGGTTCTCCACGTCGTTGAAGTAGTGAACCGGCATGGTCAGATAGCGGAAGTATTGGAGCAGTGTAATATAAAAATCCTCATTGTCGGAAAAGTCCAGGTAAAAGGTGGCATGGACCTTTTTTAAATAAGCTTCTGCAAACTGAATGACCGAGGGGGTAAAGTAGTCGGGAATGGTCTGGAAGTTCAGCTTTTTGGCATCCAGCATACGGGCGCAAGAGATGTGGATATGCAGCTCCGTGCGCTCAATGGGGGAAAATCGGCAGGACAAAATCTGCTCCAGACAGTCTAAAAGCCGGTCCCCCGCAGAAATGGCTATGGCGTCGTCACAGCTGCGCCCGGAAGCCTCCGTCAGCTCATACCCCTTGGATATGCGGTAAAACATGATGGCAATGGTCAGGTTCAGGATCACCATATTGATATCTTCCATCCGTATCCCGGCCTGGTTCATATAGTAGGTGGTTTCCGGCATGATCAGGTTTACCAGATCCTCCTCCAGATACTGGTAGTGATAGTAGGTGTTCCCTCTGGCATTGTAATTCCAGTTTTCGGTGAACAGGCGGTTTAGGATGGCCCTGCGCTTCCGCTCGTCATTGCCAAAGGCTATGGTATTTTTAAACCGAAAGAAGTCGATATGCGGGAAGGGTAGCACATAAGCCTTGCGCAGGGCATTGATATCCTGCTCTAACGTGGTATGGCTGATATACATCTCGTCCTCCAGATCGTAGAGGTCGATGGGGGTGTCGGAAAGGCAGAGACGGAATGCAATGTGGCGCACGCGGTCATCCCGGGAGAGGAAGGTGACATTGGATCTGCTCAGCTCCTTCAATGCGGCGCTGTCCTCCGCCTGCAGCAGATAACCGATGCTCCGCTTGGACAGGATCTGAATGTGGTGGGACTCCAGCTTCTGGTTGATCTCCGCGATATCGCTCCGGATCGTGCGCGCGGAAACCAAAAGATGGCCGGCCAGCTCCTCCCCGGTTACAAAGTCTGTTTTGTGCTGCAAGTAGTTGATCAGCTTCCTCTGACGAAGGGTTAAGTTCCAGGATATCATAGGCTGTCCTTTCTGTACGCTTCCAATTGATATAAATTTAGCTTAGCCTCCAAACCACATCTTGTCAATACATACGGAAAAGAATTTCCGCTAAGAAGCGGAAAAAGCCTGTTTGCCGTCAAAGGACACTTGTAATAAAATCAAAGCATAAAACAACCAGGAGGTAAGAAAGATGAAATATGAGAAAATAAGAAAACAGGTATTAGAGGCCATTTAGCTGCAGTTGACCAGGGGTTAATCAAGGGAACCTCCGGCAATATCGCTTTGAGGGACGATGAGGACGACGTGGTTGCCATCACCCCCAGCGGAATCCCTTACAAAACCATGACGGCGGAGGATATCGCTATCGTGGACTTAAATGGAACATGGCTGGACGGCCCCTACAAGCCCTCCTCCGAAGTGCCGATGCACACCGCGGTTCTCCGCGCCAGACCGGATGTAAAGGCCACCGTACATACACACGCCATGTTCGCCACCATCATGGCCATGGGCAATGAGGAAATCAAGCCCACCACGCCGCCTCAGTGTGAGTTTGTTCCCGTGAGGGTCGTGCCATTTACCATGCCGGGCAGCAATGACGTGGCCGACAAGGTGGTGGAAGCGCTGGGCCCAGACGGCAGGTCCGTGCTGATCAAGAATCACGGCATGTTCTGCTGCGGAAAAGATATGAAAGCGGCCATGGCAGCCACGATTTATACGGAGGAAATGGCGATCACGGAGTATTACGCGAGAGTCCTTGGCAATTATGAACCCATGCCGCAGGAAGGCGTAGATGCGATGAAAGCGCTGATCGCGGCCGACCAGGCTGTCTGATTGGGGAGGAAGAGATGGTAAACAGATTTTTTGCAAGCAGTGACGTCGTATTTGGAAATGAAGCGATCAGGGAGCTGCCATCCATGTTAAAGGAGTACGGCGCAGAGCGCGTCATGGTTGTCTATGACGCAGGCGTGAAGATGGCGGGGATCGCAGAAAAAGTGCTGGAGCAGGTGGAGACAGCGGGGGTGCAGGTAACCATTTTTGACGGCGTGGTTCCCAACCCCACCAACGAGGCGGTGGAGGCCGCCGCCGCCCTGGCAAAGCAGGAGAACATCGACGTGTTCGTGGCAGTGGGAGGCGGAAGCAGTATCGATCTGGCAAAGGCTGCCAACATTCTGATGACCAACCCGGGCCCCATCGGGCGCTACGGCGGGATCGGTTTAGTGAAGAACAAGGTGCTTCCGCTGATCGCAGTTCCGACCACAGCCGGAACCTCCAGTGAGATCACCAATGTGGTGGCTCTGACGGACACACAAGCCGTATGCAAATACGTCATTATAGACAATAAGATCGTAGCCGACAAGGTGATCGCCGACCCGGAATTTACAAAAACCATGCCTCCCTCCGTGACTGCGGCGACCGGCATGGATGCCATCACCCACGCGGTTGAGAGCTACATTTCCAACATGGCAACGCCTCTCACCCGATACCATTCGCTGAAGGGACTCCAGATCTTTTACAAATACCTGCCCAGAGCCGTTCAGGATGGAAGCGATATGGAGGCCAGGGAGCAGATGATGCTGGGCTGCATCATAACCGGATTTGGATTCTCCAATGCCAACTTAGGGCTGGTGCACGGCATCGCCCATACGCTGAGCGCCCATTTCCACTTAGCCCACGGCATGGCCAATGCGGCGGTGCTTCCCTATGTGATGGAGTACAATGCGGAAAGCTGCCCGGAAGATATGGTGGAGCTGGCGGACGCCATCGGCCTTCCCTTGTCGGGAGATATGGGGAAAGACCGGTATCTGCTCTCTGAGGAGCTGCAAAAGCTGACAAAGGAGCTTGGCATCCGGACCTTATCGGAGCAGGGGATCAAAGAGTCGGATTTTGCCATGCTCGCGGACGACGTGCTGAAGGAGCCGGTCCTCGGGTTTAATCCGAGACAGAATATAACCAGGGACGATATCCTGAATATATTGAGAAAGGCGTGGTGAGGAGACATTGGAAAGAAACACGGAAGGCTGCTATGACAGGGGAAAACGGTATCCGCATTTATTTTCCCCTTTAAGAATCGGAAATATCAAGATGAAGAATCGGATCATCTGCGCGCCCACCAGCCCCAGTATGATTGATTTGAACGGCCATTTTACGCCGGAGATGATCGCATACCTGGAAGAAAAAGCCATGGGCGGAGCCGGCGTCGTCACCTACGGGGAGGCCATAGTCCATTCCTCCACGGGAAAATCGCACAACAAGCAGCTTCAATTGGATGCATTCGGAGTGAGACAGGGCATGACGGAGGCGGTGAGAGCCATCCACAACGCGGGAGCCTATGCCAATATCCAGCTTTCACACGGCGGAAAGTACGGCGGACTCGCCAGCGTGGGCGGAGATGTGGACACCTGTTCGGTTGCGTATGGGCCCAGCCATGAGATGACTCCCATGGGGGAGGTTCACGAGATGCCGGTGGAGCTGATCCTGGAGATCGTAGAGTCCTATAAAAAGGGAGCGAGGCTGTGCCGAGAGACCGGCTTTGACATGGTGCAGGTCCATGCGGCGCACGGCTGGCTGTTTTCACAGTTTTTATCCCCGGTGATGAACCGGCGGACCGATGAGTTCGGCGGCTCGCTGGAGAACCGGGCCAGATTTTTCCTCATGGCTCTGGACGCCGTCAGGGAAGGCGTCGGGCCGTCATATCCCATCGAGGCCAGAATCTCCGGCGACGATATGACGGAGATGGGCCTGGGGTTGGAGGATTGTATAGAGATAGCTAAGATGATCGACGACAAGGTGGACTTGATCAATGTCTCCTGCGGAAACCACGAAGATCCCCACATGTTCTGCCGGACCCATCCGTCCGCATTCTACCCCCGGGGCGTCAACGTATATCTGGCGGCCGAGATCAAGAAGCACGTCAAGACGCCGGTGGCCTGTGTCGGATCGCTCAATGACCCGGCGCAGATGGAGGAGATCATAGCCTCCGGGCAGGCGGATGTGGTGGAGCTGGGAAGGGCCAGTCTGGCGGACCCCTATCTGCCGGCCAAGGCATACCGGGACGAGGCGGACGACATCACTCCCTGCCTGCGGTGCTATGAGTGCTTTGGCGCAACGGGGGCACCGGAGATGGTAAAATGTGCGGTGAACCCGCGGATGGGCGAACAGCTGGCGGCCAGACTGCCTGGGAAGGCGCCTGAGCGTCGGAAGAAGGTTCTGGTGGTGGGCGGCGGCCCGGCAGGTATGGAGGCCGCAGTCACAGCCGCCGGCAGAGGCCATGACGTGACCCTGGTCGAACAATCCCACCGGCTTGGGGGAAATCTGCACCCGGCCGGAGCCGCCTACTTTAAAAAGGACGTCAGAAAGCTGATTCAGGTCCTGGAACGGAGAGTGGAGCGGGCAGGAGTCAAAGTGCTGCTCCACACGGAGGCAACGCCGGAGTTTGTAAAAGAGTTTGCGCCGGACACCCTGTTTGTCGCCATCGGTTCAACGGAACTGAGGCCGCCGATCAAGGGGATCGATGGAGCCAATGTGGTGATGGCCGTGGACGCGGAGCTGCACCCGGAAAAGCTGGGAAACCAGGTGGTGATTCTCGGCGGAGGGCTCGTGGGAGCCGAGGGCGCAGTTGGATTTCACCATGAGGGGCGGCAGTGCACAATCGTGGAGATGAAGCCGGAGATTGCTGCTGAGGTCAATCCCTTCTACCGCGGCGGCCTGATGCCGGAGGTAGAAAAGGCGGCAAAATGTTATGTCAACACGACGGTCAAGGAGATCACTCCTGAGGGAGTAGTGTGTGAGCGGCAGGGAGAACGCCTTTTCTTAAAGGCCGATACCGTGGTCTGCGCTCTGGGCTTTCGCTCCCCCTATGACAGGGTCGATGCGCTTACGGACCTGGTGGACGAGTATTATATTGTGGGTGACTGCAAAAAAGTCGGAAAAATCTATGATGCGATGAATAACGGCTATTATGCGGCACTCCTTGTATAAGGAGATAAAAATGAAAAAGAAAATGGTTTTATGTACCCAATTACCGGAAAACCGGAAAAAAGAGATTGAAGAATACTGTGACATCACCATAGCCGGCGAGCTGAAGCATGGCAAGGGTAATGTGACGGAGGATATGACCAGAGAAGAATGCAGAGGCTATGAGATCGTGGTGCTGGGCGACGAGTACGCGGGCAAAGACACTATCGGGGACTGGGCGGCGTCCGGTATGAAGTTTATCGGGGCAGCCAAGGGAACGCCGGTGACCGTGGACAACGAGGCGGTCAAGGCAGCCGGCTTACAGCTCTCCTACACCCCGGGCAGGAACCGCGTTGCCGTGGCGGAGTACAACTTAGGGCTGATGATTGCCGTGGCGAGAAAGCTCACGCTGAGCGTGACCGGCCTTCAAAAAGGGGAGCATGTGGGAGCTCCCGTGGACGATATCTATGATGTGCCGGATGTAAAAAATGTCACATTTGGCCCATTGGATGAAAAACATCCCTTCACGGATTATGGCATCGGCTTTGAGCTGTACGGGAAAAAGCTGGGAATCGCAGGGTATGGGGCGATCGGCCGCGAGGTTGCCGTGAGAGCCAAGGCATTTGGCATGGAGATACTGGCCTACGATCCATATATGCCGGCCGATAAGATAGAGGCCGATGGGGCCAGGGCTGTGGATCTCGATACCATGCTCTCCGAGAGCGACATGATCAGCCTTCATCTCCCCGTAGTGGATTCCACAAAAGGGATCGTCAATAAAGACTGGTTTTCCAGAATGAAGCCCACCGCTTACATCATCAATACGGCCAGAGCCGCGGTCATTGATCAGAAGGATTTTGTCGAGGCTCTGCAGAATGGAACCATCGCGGGCGCGGCCATCGATGTGTACTGGCAGGAGCCGGTACCGGCCAACCATCCGCTGCTGTCCATGAGAAATGTGATCTGCTCGCCTCATATGGCGGGACTCACCACCGACGTGGATCAATGGTCCGGCGAGATGATGGCCAGGGAGGTATTGGCCTATCTCAAGGGGGAAGAGAGAGCGTATATCTGGAAGAGATAATACGGAACGAACAGGAGGAGAAAGAGATGGAACAGGGTAAAAGTAAAAAAGTAATAGCCGCCGGGTTGCTGGTTATGTCGCTGACCATGGCCTGCAACAGCGCATTGGCGCCGATTCTGGCGGAGGTTGGAAAGTTCTTCCCGGACGCCGGCGACTCGGCGATCCAGATTGTGCTGACACTGATCAATCTGACCACATTGCCGGCAATGATTTTGGAACCCATGCTGGAAGCAAAGATCACAAAAAAGGAATATCGCGGTCATCGGCACTGCGCTCATGCTGGTCGGAGGGTTGATGCCCCAGGTTTGAACACGCAGCTGTGGATGCTGTATGCCGCAAGCGTCGTCATCGGAGTCGGCCTCTCCTTCGTGGCGGTCACCAGCTCCTCACTGATATCGGATTACTTCACCGGCCTGGATAAATCCAGGGTGATGGGATTCCAGTCGATCTTTGTGAGCATTGGCGGAACCATTATCGCCAAAGGCTCCGGGCTGCTGACCGCCATGGCGGGGTGAAAGAGCGGATATCTGGTATTTCTGATTGCGCTGCCGATCATTATCATCATTATGCTGACGGTTCCCAAGGGAGAAATCGCTGCGAAGGCGGAAAAGAGCGAGGGCAGTCACGGGATATCCGGGAGTATGGTCTATTTCGGCGTACTCTGCCTGATCACCGGTATCTTTGTAGCGACCTTCAACACCAACATCGCCATGTACATCGACCGCAAAGGCATCGGTGACGCCAGCACTGCCGGTACGGTCGCGTCCATCATGCAGGTCATCGGAATCCTGGGCGGCCTTGTCCTTGGCAACACGGTCAAGATGTTTAAGCGCTTCACCATAGGCGCCGCCATCCTTATGATGGCAGCAGGAACAGCTCTGGTAGGCTTCTCCACAAGCCTTCCTCTGATCTGTATCGGAGCGGCAGTCGTCGGTTTCGGCTTCGCCATCCGCAACCCCGGCGCCGTCACATTCGCCGCCAACATGGTCCCCGCAGCTCAGGCTTCCATGGCCATCGCAGTCGTATCCGCATCTTATAATGTAGGAAACTTTATCTCCGCCTACATCGTAAACGCCATGGCAAACATCATGAGCGACGACATTTCCTCCAGATTCATCGTCTCAGCCCTGGCCCTGGTCGTAATCGGCGTGGTCGCCTGTATCAAACCGCCGGTGAGCGATGCGCAGGCTTTGGATTCTCAGGGAGAATAGAAGAAGTGATGTAAGATCAATAAAATGCCGATTTCCAGAGGATAAAAATCCTTGCTTGAGGAAATCGGCATTTTGAAACGCTCCATATCTTTCTATTCTTTTTTAATGACATCAGAAATCTCACAATCTAACGCTTTGCATATTCTGGATATAACATCTAAATCTACCCTTTTAATTTCAGATTTACAATATCGCTGTAAGGCATTATATGCGATTCCAGTCGCTCTGCATAATGAATTCTTTGATATATTCTTTTCCTGCATGACGGTCATGATATCTACATAATAAATTTCGTAATCTGTAATTTCAACAATGTCTTTTTTCTTCATATATTTCACCTGTTCTGATTATATAATCATTACCCGGAGAATAGTTCTATTTCTTTTGCAGATGCCGAATTATGACTATTAAGAATTGAGAAGTTGTTCGATTTCTTTAAAGTCAATGTAGAGGTCATCGTAGATATTGACTTTTATGATGGAATTAAAGGTGTAAGGGATACTTACTATATCACGTTCAAAGTAATTCACAGTTACGGTTCGGCGGTTGGGATCTACAATCCAATATTCACGTACCCCGTAAGTTTTATAGTAATAGAGCTTTTTGACGTAATCATCAGAAGAATTTCCTGGGGATACCACTTCTATGATAAAATCTGGTGCTCCGTTACAGCGCTTTCCATCCAGTTTGTCTTTATCACAGACAATCATAATATCGGGCTGTACGATGGTGAGCGGCACATCGTTCAACTTTACGTCAAACGGAGCCGGTAATACAATACAGACTCCTTTTTTGCTTTTGACATAGGAATTAAGAGTGGTTGATAGTTCCAGAAGGATAGTCTGGTGTACCTGTGAGGGGCTGGCCATGTACTGGATCTGTCCGTCAAAGACCTCTGCCCTGGTATCCTCCGGGAGAGTATCATATTCTTCTATAGTAGTCAGACGTTGTTGAGGTAATGGCATAAGAACACTTCCTTTCCTGGTTATGTTGCTGATCGCTGATTGTATTCTGTATCTATCATACATGATCAAAATCAACGCGTCAAGGAAGCCTTTTGAATAAACCAACATTGCTCGGATTAACAAATTTACGATAGCTTAAATACAAGAAGTTATGATACAATAAAAACAGTTCGAAATGTTTGAGTTTGCGGAGGTGAATGTTATGAGGCGATATATACAACTTGCATTTGTTAAGGCACTGGTAATTTCTGGTGGAAGTACGCTGATTTATGCGCTCTATGGTTTGATATCCAAAAACCCGTTAAAAATTTCCTTAGTAGTAGAAATCATTTTTTTCCTGGCGATATTTGTTACCAGTTTGATTGAATATTTGTGGGAGAATCGGAAAAAGTAATGGATTTGACGAGGAGAGAGCTTGTTAATAGAAGCATTGACTATATCATGCAGCACTTGGATGAGGAGTTATCGCTTGATACCCTGGCTGCACAATTTTATATATCAAAATACCATTTCAGCCGAATCTTCAAGGAGGAAACAGGGGAATCCGTTTACGCGTTTCTAAAACGGTGCAGGGTTGACCAGAGTGCGGTCGATATAAAACTTAACCCGGCGAAAGCGATCACGGACATCGGTTTGGATTACGGATACAGCGCTTCCAACTATAGTTCTGTATTCAGAAGGCGCCATGACACGTCGCCCACGATGTTCAGACAGTCGATACCGACTCAAAGTATGCCGGTCCCATTTGACAAGGAGAGAGTGGCGCACTTTAAGAGTGCGGAGGAATATGCCGCCCGGATAGAACTTCAGGAGTTTCAGGACCTGTTTGTGATATATGAGCGGCTGATAGGAAATTACGTAGACATTGAACAAAACTGGTATCGGTTTTTAGATCAATACAAGATGTTTTTGAATGAGAAGACCATGCTGGTGGAGCGCTTTTTTAATGACCCGGCGATTACAAGCTTGTCACAGTGTTTTTGCGATCTGTGTATGACTGTGGAACCGGATTGTGACTTGGATAATGTGATGTGGATCAGAGGCGGCAGATGGGCCGTGTATCATTTTGATGGAGAGATCAAGGACATCTTTGAGACATTACAGGGGTTTTTGGCGTATGGCTGCCTCAGAGCGGCTGCCGAATGGCGGAGCGGTACGGGTTTAACATATATCGCAGCATTGACCGGGACCATCATCGAGTTGTCATGGATTTATGCATCCCTATAGAATAATAGCAAGAATTCAGAAGTCAGCCGATGTGCTTTCCTTCTATAATTAGAAGTAACAAGAAAAAGGAGGAAAGTATGTTTGATATCAGAAAAATTCAGGAAATGGTTATTTATGAGGCTGTCAAAGCGGAAAGCAACGCAGAGACAGCCGGTGAAGTGGTCTACAGTGGGGAACAAAATCCTGATTGGGTAAAGTCAGCCATGCGGCGCCTGGAAAGTAAATTTGATGCCGGGACCGTTAAGAAAATACGGATGAACTGTCAATGTGGCTACGGGATGGACGAAAAACTTGCCCTTGTAAAAGAACTGATGTCGACCGCATCAAGCATAGAGGAATTTGCCAATTCCGGGAAAGCGAAGGCCGCCGGGCTTTTCTGTGAAGGCGGGGAGCTGTTTCTGCAATTTCAGTTCTGCCCCCTGCCCCATGCTTGCGGAAGTGGAGAGATTAGAGAGCAATACCTGGTGCCAGTGCACCACCGGTTACAGCAAAGTCCTTTTTGAAAAGGCGTTTGCCTGTGAGGTTGATGTGGAGCTGCTAAAGAGTATCAAGATGGGCGACCCTGTCTGCCTTATGAAGATAACTCTGCATAATCCAGTCTGGCGATAAAATGAGGAGTGCGCAAAAACGCACTCCTTTTAATTGTATCAATCGCCTCAATCCCACGGATGAAGAACCACCTTGATGGCATCTCCGGTTTTTGTAAGCTGGATTCCTTCGTTGATCTTGTCTAACGGAAGGATGTGGGTGATGAATTTTTCTGTCGGGAATTGCGGGGAGATGGCCAGTTCGTATGCGCGCTTGGACTGGCTGTAGGAGGCGCCGAAGTGGCCTTTGATCCAGATGTTATTGTAGTGGATCAGGTTGCAGTCCAGTTCGGTCATGGAGCCCTTGGGAACTCCGCCGAAAAATACGACGAGCCCGCCTTTTTTCACCATGTGTATACTCTGGGTCTGGGTGGCGTTGACCGGTGTGGCGGATATGACCTTGTCGGCGCCTTTGCCGCCGGTCAGTGCGAACACGGCCTGGATGGGATCTTCCGTGGAGCTGTTGATGACGTCATCCACTCCGAATTGTTTTGCCATCTCCAGACGGTTTTCGTTGATGTCGATCATGATGACTCTCTGTGCGCCCCGGATCTTTGCCAGCTGCGCCATGAAGCAGCCGATGGGGCCGGCGCCGATGATGACTAAGGTGTCCGGGTAGGAGACATTGACATTTTCCAGGCAGGCAAATACGGAGGTCAGCGGCTCTCCTAAGCTTGCCGCTTCAAACGTTACGTCGTCGGGGATCTCATAGATTCCTCCGCGGCGTATTTTTTCACCTGTTACGACGGCGAACTGGGCGAAGCCTCCGGTTCCGGCCAGGGAGGACACCTCCTTGTTGGAGCAGTTTTCGCTGTGGCCGCTGATACACTCGTCACATTCCATACAGTAGGTTCCCGGAAACAGGAACAGACGGTCCCCTACCTTGTATTTCGTCTCCTCGGGGCCTGTCTCATCCACAAATCCTACGATCTCATGTCCATAGATGAAGGGATAGTTCCCTTTTCTGGAATCACTGGTCAGGTTGCGGATATCAGAACCGCATAAACCGACTGCCATAATCTTCAGAATCAGGCCGTCCTTCGGGCATTCCGGCTTGTCTATCTCCTCCACGCGGATATCATTTGGTCCATACATTAACGCTGCTTTCATTTTCATGTACTAAGAACTCCTTTCGATATGAATTTTTATTCAATTCCAGTATAATGAATGGAGAAAATGCTTTCAAACGCATAATTGCCGCAAAGTAACGGCAATAAAATCTGGGGATGGTGTGGAAAATTTCCGCATTAAAACGGAAAATACATTTTTGATGACCGGAGGTATATCTGTTATCTTTAAAAGAAAAGAGCAGATGGAGGGGATATATCATGGCAGCAGTTGAAAATTATTTATTGGGAATGGATTGCGGAACCACAAACATCAAGGCGATTATTCTGGGCGAGGACGGCAGCGTGGCGGCGGAGGCCAGCCGGCCCAGCAGATTTTTATCGCCCGGACCCAATATGCAGGAGCAGGATGCAAATGAATGGTGGAGCAATACCGTAGATATTTTCCGCACGCTGGCACAAAAGGCGGGCGGCGATGTGATCAGGAGAATCCGGGGCATATCCGTGAGCTCCCACACGGTGACCATGCTTCCGGTGGACGCAGAGGGGAGGCCGCTGAGAAATGCGCTGACCTACCAGCACAACCGTTCCGGGGACGAGCTGCGCCATATCGTCCATGAGATCGGGTACGACCGGTTCGTCTCCATCGTGGGAGGCCAGCCGGCGGTGGCATTTTTACCTAACAAGCTTCTCTGGTTTAAAAAGAATGAACCGGAGCTGTTTGCAAAGACCGCATGCTTTTTGCAGGCCAGTTCCTTCATTAATTATAAGCTGACCGGGAAGATGACCATGGATATTGACCAGGCAGCGAGAACCCAGTGTCTCGACATCAGCACCATGGAGCGGTCCGACGAGATTGGGGCAGTCATCGGCGTGCCGTTAAACGACATGCTTCCCAAGCCTCAGCTGGTGGACGAGATTATCGGTTTTGTGACGGAGGAGGCCGCCGGACTTACCGGGCTGGTGCCGGGGATACCGGTCATCACCGGGTGCAGCGACGCGATGGCTTCCATGTATGCCACCGGCATGAGCCGGTTGGGGGAGGCGGGAGAGTCCTCGGGAACCACCTCCTTAGTCTTTGTCGGCAGCGATGTGAAAAGCGCGCCGGATATCCCGGTCGTGACCAAGCCCTGCGCCATAGACGGGATGCCCTGGGTATTCGACGCCCCCATCCAGACCAGCGGCGCCGCACTGAAATGGTTTATCGAAACCATGGCGGGGGAGGAGCGTATATACGCCAAGGCCCACGACAAAAATATATATTCTTATCTCAATGAACTGGCGTTAAAATCCAAGCCCGGCTCGGGAGGCATATTCTTTTACCCCTATCTGCTCGGCGAGAGGGCCCCTATCTGGAATGACTATGCGAGAGGAATGTTTATCGGCATGAGTATGGACATGAAGCGGGAGGATCTAATCCGCTCCGTCTTCGAGGGAACCGCCTACGCGCTCCGCCACGTGATCGAAACCGTGAAGGAGTCGGGCGCCAAGGCCAATGTTCTGCGCATCTGCGGCGGCGGAGCCAAGAGCCGCACCTGGTCACAGATTAAAGCCTCCATGCTGCGGCTGCCGGTGTACCTGCTGGACGAGCGGTCCAGCGACGTTCCCGTGGGAGATGCGCTGATCGTCGGACACAAAGTCGGGGTATTTCCGGATCTGACCAAGGCGGTGGAGCAGATCGTAAAGGTGAACGAGATCATCCAGCCCAACAACGAATGGGCCGATGTGTACGACAAACTGTATCCCTACTATGTGGAAATGTATCAGCACCTGGATCAGGATCTGATGAGATTGAGGAGAACGGTGGACCATCTGTGATGACAGCACGGCTCTATTAAAATATGCCTAAAAAATCCGGGAAACTTTGGTAATCTTGCACATTGAAATTACACATACAAAATGCTAGTATATATACATACAGAGAGTTTGTATACAAACTTAAAAAGTGAATACAAACCGACTCGTTTCAATTGCTGCTTCATAAACCAATCAAAAAAAGGAGTAAAAGACTATGGATTATTTAAAGACATTTTCTCTCGAAGGCAAGATTGCACTGATCACAGGAGCTTCCTACGGCATCGGTATGGCGATCGCAAAAGGCATGGCAGGAGCCGGAGCCACCATCGTATTTAATGATATCAAGCAGGAGCTGGTGGACAAGGGTATCGCCGCCTACAAGGAACTGGGAATCGACGCTCACGGTTATGTATGTGACGTTACCGATGAAGCGGCTGTCAATGAGCTGGTTGCCAAGGTGGAGAAGGAAGTCGGCGTCATCGACATTCTGGTTAACAACGCAGGCATCATCAAGAGAATCCCCATGTGTGACATGACCGCAGCCGAGTTCAGACAGGTCATCGACGTAGATTTAAACGCTCCGTTTATCGTATCCAAGGCTGTGATCCCCAGCATGATCAAGAAGGGCCACGGAAAGATCATCAACATCTGCTCCATGATGTCCGAGCTTGGCCGTGAGACCGTATCCGCATATGCTGCCGCGAAGGGCGGATTAAAGATGCTGACTAAAAACATTGCCTCCGAGTACGGCGAGTTTAACATCCAGTGCAACGGCATTGGACCTGGATATATCGCAACTCCTCAGACAGCGCCGCTTCGTCAGCCGGGAGTTCCGTTCAACGATTTCATCATCTCCAAGACTCCGGCAGGACGCTGGGGCGAGGCGGAGGATCTGGCGGCACCGGCAGTGTTCCTGGCTTCCGACGCTTCCAACTTTGTCAATGGACACGTGCTCTATGTGGACGGCGGTATCCTGGCTTACATCGGCAAACAGCCACAGTAATCTTATAGAAACTTTAGGCGGACGGAGGGATCTGAGGCGGCTTTCGCTTCGGAGACCTCCGTCTCTTTTATTAAAACCGTCAAGGGGGTAGCGCATGGAGGAGAAAACCTACAAAAACCGCGGTGAGATGGTGTACGAGGCGCTGAGACAGGAGATCTTAGACCTGGTCCTGAAGCCCGGTCAGTCCATCGCCGAGAATGAGCTCTGCGAGCGCTTCGGCGTGTCCAGAACTCCGGTCAGGGAAGCGGTCAGCCGTCTCCAGGAACAGGGCTTTGTGAAGAACGTACCCTACTCGGGGACATTTGTCACCCTGTTGAATTTAAACGACATCAAACAGATGATCTACATGCGGGTGGCGGTGGAGACCATGGTGATGCGGGATTTTATGCAGCTTGCCACCCCCATGATCATGGAGGAGGTCCGCTACATGATCCGCAAGCAGCAGGCCCTGATCCAGGAGCCGGGCTTTGACCCGGAGCTGTTCTACCGGCTGGATGCCGAGCTGCACGGGATCTGGTTCCAGGCCACGGACAAGATGAAGCTGTGGGAGATCCTTCAGGCCAACCAGCTCCACTACACCAGATACCGCATGCTGGATTTTGTGACAGAGACGGATTTCACCAGAATTATCAACGAGCATCTGTTGATGTTTGAACTGCTGGAGAAGAAGGAGGAAGGCCGTCTGGAGGAGGTTTTGAAGGAGCATTTGTACTACAGCGTAAACCGTAAGGACCGCAAGATCGAGGTGGAGTATAAAGATTTTTTTGAAAAATAAAACCTGCAAAAGGGGTTGATTTCTATCCCAACTGCTGGTATGCTGTATAAGGAATTAGATAAAAAATTCGCAAACAGAAAGGAAGTGAAGCAGAGTGGAAGGTCGAAGTCAGAGGATGGAAGCGGACAGCATATATCATAAGCGCATGGCAGTACCGGTGAAGTCTGAGACAGCGAGGCCACTTTGCGGGTATTGCCGTTAATTGTCTGAGTTTGCGTTTATGATAGCCACAGGATTACTGTATGTAATTTGTGGCTATTTTTGCGTCCTGCATCCTATACAATGATGTTCCATATCTGAATTTCCGGCGTATCTCATAAAGAGAGGGCGTTCGGGGATCTTATCATTGAAAGGAGAAAACCCATGCAGGAGAATTTTAGTGTAGAGGAACTGCTGGAGCTGGTGAAGAAAAGACAGTTCCGGCAGCTGAAAGAGATATTGATCGAGTTGAACGAGGTGGATGTGGCCGCGTTCATCGAGGAGCTGGATTCGGAGAAGACCGTGGTGGTGTTCCGTATGCTCCCCAAGGACATGGCGACGGATGTGTTTTCCTGTCTGACCGTGGAGAAACAGCAGCACATTATCAACAGCATCACGGACAATGAGCTGCGGGGCATCATCGACGATCTGTTCGTGGACGACGCCGTAGACATGCTGGAGGAGCTGCCGGCCACGATTGTGAAACGTGTTCTGCAGAACGCCGCGCCGGATACCAGACAGCTGATCAACCAGTTTTTGAACTACCCGGAGAACAGCGCGGGCAGCATCATGACTGCGGAGTATGTGGGGCTGAAAAAAACCATGACGGTGGAGCAGGCATTTGCCTATATCCGGAAGCATGGCGTGGATAAGGAGACGATTTACACCTGCTATGTGATGGACGCCAAGAGGAATCTGGAAGGCGTGGTGACGGTCAAGGATCTGCTGATGAACCCCTACGACGAGGTTCTGGGGGAGATCATGGATACCCACGTGATCAAGGCGGTGACTACGGAGGACCAGGAGGAGGTCGCCGACGATTTCCAGAAGTACGATCTTTTGAGTATGCCGGTGGTGGATCATGAGAACCGTCTGGTGGGGATCGTGACGGTAGACGACATCGTGGACGTTATGGAGCAGGAGGCCACGGAGGACTTTGAGAAGATGGCCGCCATGCATCCCAGTGAGCGTCCTTACTTAAAGACCGGGGTCTTTGAACTGGCCAAGAACAGAATCATGTGGCTGCTGGTTTTGATGGTCAGCAGTATGCTGACAGGCGGTATATTGGCCAAATACGAGAACGCCTTTGCGGTGATCCCGCTGCTGGTCACCTTTATCCCCATGCTGACCGATACGGGAGGCAATGCCGGAAGCCAGAGCAGCACGCTGATCATCCGTGGTATGGCGGTAGGGGAGATCCTTCCTAAGGACAGTTTGAAGGTACTGTGGAAGGAGCTTCGGGTGGGTGCCGTCGTAGGCATTCTGCTGGGGCTGGTCAACTATGTCCGCCTGGTGGTGATGTACCCGGGCCGGGAGATGATCTGTCTCACCGTAGTGCTGAGCCTGTTTGTAACCGTGGTGCTTGCCAAGACCATCGGCTGCATGCTCCCCATCGGAGCCAAAATCCTCCACATGGACCCTGCCATCATGGCGGCTCCGCTGATTACTACGATTGTGGATGCGTTTAGTCTGGTGATTTATTTTCAGTTGGCTTGTAAGCTGTTGAATTTGTCATAAAGAGTCTCAAAAGGGGCGGTTCCCATCGGTGACCGTCTCTTTTATTAAATAAAATTAAGTCAGGCACTTGACAAAAAACTGGAACCAGGCACTATACTAAAAAAGTCAAGTACCTGACATATAAGAGCGTACAATCTAACAGAAACAGGAGGAATGATCAATGAACGAACTGAAAATAATCATAACAGAACAACTGCAACAGCTTCAGATGCTGATGCATCGCGCGTTATTTCATGATTTTATGGGTAATAACAGGGTTCGTAACCCACACAGAGGACAGGGGCGGGTGCTGGCGATTCTTAAGCTGAAGCCGGAGATCAGCCAACGGGATTTAACCTATCTGCTGGATATGAGCAGACAGTCTGTCGCAGAGCTGCTCACAAAGCTGGAGAAAAGCGGCTATATAACAAGGGAACAGTCCGAGGCAGACAAGCGGATCATGATGATCAAGCTGACGGAAAAGGGCATGAATGCGGCCGGGGAGGCGGATGAGAACGCGCCGGGAGATACTAAGGCCCTGGATTGTCTGAATGATGAGAAGCTTGCCCAATTCAGTGAGTATCTGGGACGGATCATCAGACGGTACGAAGAGCAGTTCCCGGAAGAGGATTTTGAGCGGCGTCACAGGGCGATGGAAGAATTTATGGCACAGCATATGCAGCGGGGACGAGACCGCGGGATATTTGGACGTTTTGAAGAACGCAATATGGGCAGGCAGAGCAGAGAGCGCCGCCGCCGTGGTGACTGAGCCTAAGCTTTGTCCGCTGTTAGGAGGAACTGCCGCATGTTGGGGAAATCGTTGGAAGATTATATAGAAGCAATTTTGATTTTGGGCTATGAACATGATCAGGTGCGTTCTGTCGATGTGGCGAACTACTTGGGCTATTCCAAGCCGTCTGTCAGTCATGCGGTGAAGAAGCTGCAGGAGTATGGTTATCTGACGGTGGATGAATGCCATTTACTGCATTTGAGTGCCAGGGGTGAGGAGACTGCATTGCGTCTGTACGAGCGCCGCTGCTTTTTGTCAGCCAGTTGATCCGGTCCGGGGTATCGCCGGACGTGGCCAGTCAGGATGCCTGCCGCATAGAACACATGATCAGTGATGAGAGCTTTGAGGCCATGAAGCAGTCCTGGCATCCCGCTTGTGCCGGGGCCGATTCTTGCACGGAGGCTTAGAAGAACGAAAGGAGGTGAAGACATTGTCTGAAAACAAATGCAGTGTCCGGCAGCAGAAGGGACAGCAGGTAGGGCTGGTGGGTATTGCGGTCAATGCACTGCTGTTTCTTATAAAATATATCGTTGGACTGGCTGGAAACAGCATGTCGGTGCTTGCGGATGCCCTCAATAATCTGACGGACTGCGCCTCGGCGTTTGCCACCCTGATTGGGTTTCGGATATGTGGGAAACAGGCTGACGACAAGCATCCCAACGGTTACGGCCGGATGGAGTATATCAGCGGTTTGATCGTGGCACTGTTTATCATGGCTACTGCCGTTTCCTTTGGAAAGTCGGCGGTCGTGCGAATTTTTAAGCCTCAGGCGCCGGAGATGTCTGCTGTCGCCATCGGGCTTCTGGTGACTGCCATCGGGATGAAAGCGGCACCGGCTTGTTACACTCATGCCGTCAATAAAAAGGTGGAATCCGCCACCCTGGAAGCGATGTTTCAGGACAGCATATCCGACGCTGTCATGACAGGCGTGACGATCATACCGCTGCTGCTGAGCCGGTTTACGCGGCTGCCGCTGGATGGGATCGTCGGTCTTCTGATTGCGGGTATGATCCTGTGGTCTGGTTACAAGTGCTTTAGAGAACAATTGGATCTTCTGCTGGGGAGTGAGGACGATCGGACTTTAACAGAGCTGGTCCGGCAGATTCTTCTGACCAGGAGCTGTGTATTCCGCGATGTGATCTCCGTCACCTCCTTCGACTATGGCCCGGAAAAACGGCTTGCGTTTATCCAGGTGGAATTGAGCATGAGTCCGCATCTGGTG
>Ga0192243_10323_pt1 | contig 18604 bp, 20 predicted proteins | sample Koala_Koa27_K3_FD_131233 | JGI IMG/M metagenome (GOLD analysis project Ga0192243, IMG submission 131233) | Enriched cells from koala feces incubated with labeled cellulose particles, San Francisco Zoo, California, United States - Koala_Koa2-7_K3 ... | reverse complement strand
TGCCGCAAAGGGGGTACAGCCTAGCGACGGCGAGGACCTTCCTTCCTTCGATAAGATTGAACTGCCGGAAAAAGGGGAGATCCCGGAGGCAAGGCTGCCGCAGATGGAACCCCTGCAGGACGGGAAGGTGAGGATCCCCGATTTCACGGGACTTGACATGCGCCAGACGGCGGAAGTCCTGCAGCAGGGACACTTGAGGCTGAAGCCCAATGGCTCAGGCTATGCGAAAAGGCAGAACCCGCCTCCCGGAAGCGAGCTTCCTGAAGGCGCCACGGTTGAAATCTGGTTCGAATGATGCAGGATAACCGCCGCATCTGGCAGAACTATTAAATATAAAGTTACTTCTTTAAGCTGAGGAGGAAATAACATGCTGTCCGATATCGAAATTGCCCAGCGGGCAAAAATGCTTAAAATCACCGAAGTTGCGGAAAGGCTTGGAATAAGCGTGGAGGACATTGAACTCTACGGCCCCTACAAGGCAAAGCTTTCCATGCCGCTCCTGCAGCGCTTAAAGGATAAAAAGGACGGGAAACTTGTGCTTGTCACTGCGATTACCCCGACCCCAGCAGGGGAAGGCAAATCCACGACCACTGTTGGCCTTGCCCAGGGGCTTGCGAAAATAGGCGAGAGCGTCATCGTCGCCCTGCGGGAGCCATCCATCGGCCCCTGCATGGGAATAAAGGGCGGTGCCGCGGGCGGCGGCTATTCGCAGGTCGTGCCTATGGAAGACATAAACCTCCATTTCACGGGGGATTTCCATGCTATCACTTCGGCGCACATGCTCCTCAGCGCCATGCTGGATAACCACATCCAGCAGGGGAACAGGCTTAACATAGACCCGCGGCGCGTTGTCTGGAAATGCGTGGTTGACATGAATGACCGGGAACTGCGCAATATAGTCGTGGGGCTCGGCGGCAAAGCCCATGGCGTACCGCGCCAGGGCGGCTTTGATATTACAGTGGCTTCCGAAGTCATGGCCATCCTCTGCCTGGCGGACGGCCTCCGGGATTTGAAGGAAAGGCTAAGCAGGATTATCGTCGCCTATGACTATGAGGGAAAGCCCGTCACCGCAGGGCAGCTGAAGTCCCACGGTGCCATGGCGGCGCTCCTTAAGGACGCAGTTAAGCCGAACCTCGTGCAGACCCTTGAAAACGTGCCTGCCATCATCCACGGCGGGCCCTTTGCCAATATCGCCCACGGCTGCAACAGCGTCATGGCAACGAAAACAGCCTTGAAGCTTGCGGATTACACCATTACGGAGGCAGGATTCGGTGCCGACCTCGGGGCGGAAAAATTCTTTGACATCAAATGCCGCTATGCCGGGCTGAAGCCGGATGCGGTAGTCCTCGTCGCCACCGTTCGCGCACTTAAGATGCATGGCGGGGTGCCGAAAGGCGATCTTGCCATCCCCAATGTGGAAGCGGTTAAAAAGGGAATGGCAAACCTTGAAAAGCATATCGAGAACATGAAGAAATTCGGCGTGCCACTGGTGGTCGCCATAAATATCTTTGCCCAGGACACGGAAGAAGAACTTGAAGCCGTGCGCAGCCACTGCGCGGGCTGCGGCGTGAATGTGGCCCTCTCAGACGTCTTTGCGCGGGGCGGCGACGGCGGCATAAAGCTTGCAATGGAAGTCGTTTCCCTGGTCCGGGGCGGTGCGGCATGTTTTGCGCCCCTTTACGCCGATGACATGCCGCTGAAGGAAAAAATTGAAACTGTGGCGCGGGAAATCTACGGCGTCAGCGGCGTAAAATACAATAAGGAAGCTGAAACCGCACTTGCCGATTTTGAAAGAATGGGCTATGGGAAGATGCCGGTCTGCATGGCCAAGACCCAGTATTCCTTCTCGGATAACCCGGATCTCCTCGGCAGGCCGGAGGGATTTGAAATAACCGTCAAGAACTGCCGCATTGCGGCGGGGGCGGGCTTCATCGTCGCCCTGACGGGTGATATCATGACCATGCCGGGGCTTCCTAAGGTGCCTGCCGCAGAAAATATAGACGTTTCCGATGACGGGATCATAAGCGGGCTCTTTTAAATAATAAGGAGAATTTTTATGAGGACTCTTGTAATGCGGGGAAAACCTGTGGCGGATGCCATGAGGAAAAAGATAGAGGGAAAAATAAAGGCGGCAGAAAAATGCGGGGTGAAGCCTGCCCTTGCCATCATCACCGCAGGGAAGGACCCTGCGTCCCATGTCTATAAGGACAGGCTGGTAAAGCTCACTGAAAGCCTCGGCGCTTCGGCGAAGGTGGTCATCCTGCCGGGAAATGCGTCTTTGGAGCAGGTGCTCTTTGAGGTAAGGAAATTAAACCGCAACAGGTATGTGCATGGCATCCTTCCAACGATGCCAATGCCAAGGCATATTGACGGCCGTGCCGTTGCAGCGGCCATTGCCCCTAATAAGGACGTGGACTGCTTAAATCCTAAGAACATGGGGGAAGTATTTTCCGGGGAAAGCACCTGGGCACCGTGCACGCCGCGGGCCTGCATGGCCATCCTTAAATACTATGGCATTAAGCCGGAAGGGAAAAAGGCTGTGGTCATAGGCCGCAGCAATGTAGTCGGGAAACCCGTTGCCATGCTGCTCCTTAAGGAAAATGCCACGGTTACCGTCTGCCATTCAAGGACTGAAAATCTCGCCTCCGTCCTAAAGACGTCGGATATTATAGTTGCGGCCGTCGGGGCGGCGAATTTTGTCAAACCCGATATGGTGAAAAATGGCGCTGTGATAGTTGATGTGGGAATAAATGCAGTGGATGGGGGAATTGCGGGTGACGTTGATCCCGCAGCAGCCGAAAAGGCTGCCGCATTTACTCCGGTCCCCGGAGGCGTTGGCGTCGTGAGCAATATGATGGTCATGGAATGCCTGTGCCGGAATTTATGAGAGGTGGGTGTTATGAGATTTCTCTGGTTGCTCCTGCTGCTAGCCTTTACGGCACTTATATTTGCAAGTTCATCCCTACCCGCAGGCGAGTCGTCACAGCTGAGCAGACCTGTGGCCTCCCTCCTGACGGAAATTGTGGAACTGTTTAATATAACCGTTTTCCAGGATATCGAGCGCCAGCTGCGCACGCTGGCCCATTTCACGGAGTTTTCCATCCTTGCCTGGCTGTACTGCAGGACGTTTGCGGCTTTTTCGGTCGGCAAATTGACGGCTGCGGGATATATTTTCTTTTTCTGCCTCCTGACGGCAGTTTCTGCCGAATACATCCAGATTTTTCCCCCGGGGCGTTCCTCGGCCATTAACGACGTCCTGCTTGATTTTGCGGGTTCCTTCTGTATGTGGATGGCTTACCGCATCTGGAACTGGCATAAATAATTTTAATGTGAGGCGTTTTTATAATGGACGAAAAAAATAAGCTTCCCGAACTTGTCGAAATACAGCCCGTTCAGGACAGCTACCGCTGGGTGGCCATTACGGCCATGCTCCTTGCCATAGGCATCATACTGCATACCGTAAGCCCCAATGTCGGCGGCGTTACCCCGAACTGGACCATAGCCATGTATTCCATAGTCATCAATTTAACGAACCCCAAGCTGTCCCAGGCAGCGGGCATAGGCTTTATTGCGGGACTGACCCTTGTCCCTTCCTCAAAGTCCGCCTTCCCGCTGGGAAACCTTGTCAGCGACTTTGCCGGGGCAACCGTCTGCTGCATCCTCGTCAAGGCTATGATTTTCGCGGGCCTCGGCAGATGGAGGCTGCGCCCCCTTATCACGGGGTTCCTGGCTACCGTTACGAGCGGCGGGGTCTTTACCCTTATACTGAAATTTATCCTCGGGCTTCCCTGGACCGCATGGTTGTACGGCATGCTGCCCGTGGTTATCGTGGTGGGGATATTGAACGGGCTCATCTGCTTTTTCCTCTACGCCCCGGTTAGGAGACTCTTCTATGTTCAGGAGGAGGATGAGAAATGATGGACGGCGTTATAAGAATCGAGGATTTCTATTTTGCCTATAAAAGGTCTGGTATTGTCTTAAATAATATAAATCTTGCCGTAAGGAAAGGAAGCTTTACCGTCATAACGGGTCCGTCGGGCGCAGGGAAAACCACGCTCTGCAAGGCTATGACGGGAATAATCCCTTATTACATGGGCGGGCGCTACAGCGGGGATGTGAAGATCCTCGGCGAAACTACGAAATGCCGGCGTATTTCCGATATTGCCATGCGCGTGGGCTTTATCATGGAAGATTACGAAAGCCAGCTTATTTCCCTGACGGCGGGCGAGGAAGTTTCCTTCAGCCTTTTGAACCACGGGTTTTCGCCTTCCGAAATCGATGCGAGGGTAAAAAGGGCCCTTGAGGACGTGGGACTGCCGGGCCGCAAAAACTACCAGCTCGATGAACTGTCGGGCGGGCAGAAGCAGAGGCTCCTCCTTGCGACAGTGCTTGCGGTGCACCCTGAAATAATCGTCCTTGACGAGCCTGCTTCGGCGCTTGATCCTGACGGCGCCATCGCACTTTATAAACAGGTCAGCGATATCCATAAACGCTACGGGACCACAATCGTTACCGTGGAACACCGTATGGATTACATGCTGCCCTATGTGACGGATATGATCGTGCTTAATGAAGGAAACCTTGTCGCAGTGGATGCTTTCCAGGCTGCGGCAGGGGAAATGTATAAGGATGGGGAACTGCGCATGCTCTTGCCGTCACTCTGGCAGGTGAAGTTCGGCCTTGAGGAAAAAACCGGCATAAGCTTTGGCGAATGGCGCAGCGAGGAAGAGGCAATTTGCGAGCTTAAAAAATATAATTTCACGGGGGAGGGCTGACTGATGCTTGAAGCTAAAGAAGTAAATTTTGCTTACGTGCGCGCTCTGCCCGTAATCAATGACATTGACTGCACCATAAAGGACGGGGAGTTCATCGCGCTCCTCGGGCATAACGGCAGCGGCAAGACGACGCTCAGCCGCCTCTTTATGGCGCTTTGCCACCCGAGAAGCGGGACGGTCTTTGTGGACGGGGAAGATATAGCGAGCAAGGAGCCTGCGGATCTTGCCGGGAAAATCGGCTATGTGTTCCAGAACCCGGATCTGCAGATTTTGGAGGATACCGTCTTTGATGAGGTCGCCTATGGCCCGAGGGCCAAAAAGCTTCCTGAGGAAACGGTGGAAAAACAGGTAAATGCGGCACTTGGCGCTATGGGGCTTTCGGAGCTTAAGAAAGCCTATCCGAGGATGCTCTCCTTCGGGCAGAAACGACGTCTCGGCGTTGCTTCCGCCCTTGCGCTTAATCCTAAGACCTTAATCCTTGATGAAATAACCAATGGCCATGATGCCCTCGAAAAGGAAGGCATAATGAAGTATCTTAAGGCCATAAATAAGGATCTCGGCATCACCGTAGTGCTCATTTCCCACGACATGGATATCGTCATCCGCTATGCGGACCGGGCCATCGTGCTTTCCTACGGTAGCATGGTTTTTGACGGGAAACCGGCGGAACTTTTTGACGGATCCCGCCCGCTGGAGCAGTGGGGACTGCGGCGGCCTACCATAGCAAGGCTGTCCTGGGAATTTAATGTCAGCGCGGTCACTGCGGAAGAACTTTGCGGTGCGCTTAACGTGAAGGGTGGTGACAGGGCATGAGGCTTACGGCTTTTACCCAGATTATCATTACCATTGCCGTCACGGCCTGGGTGTTCATCCTTCCCGTTGAGGCGGTGGCGACGATCCTGGCCCTCGAGCTTGTGCTGCTCCTTTATATTAAACACGACAGGATGACCATGGCCGCCATCGGCGGGCTTGCCGTATTTACCGGCATGATGGTCCTTTTGCAGCTGCTTTTCGGTTCATCGCCCAGGCAGGCGCTTTTCGGCGGCCTCAGGATGCTTGACATGACCATCGCCTTCCTGTGCCTTCTGGCAGGAAGCCGCATCCAGGATATCGCGAAGGCACTGGTGGACAAATTCCGCCTGCCGTGCGAATATGCCTTCATGCTGACGACGGCGCTGCGTTTCGTGCCCAATTTACTTGCGGACAGTGAAACTACCCTTGATGCTCAGAGCTGCCGCGGCTATTCCAACAGGGGCAATATCATAAAACGCTTCCTTGCCTATATAGTGGTCATAAGGCCGCTTGTAATGCGCGCCGTGGCCAAATCTGAAACCCTGGCTCTTTCCATGGAGCTTAAGGGTTTCGGCAGCAATACCTATAAGAACATGCCTGCGGAGCCGCTGAGGATTTATGATTACCTCGCACTGCTCCTGGTAGTGGTTTTAAGTACCTATCCTTTCTGGATAAAACGTATGTAAGGGAGGCAGCTATGAAGCTTATTTCCTGGAATGTCAATGGCCTCAGGGCCTGTGTCAATAGAGGCTTTAAGGATTTCCTCGCCAGTGCGGATGCCGATATCTTCTGCGTGCAGGAAACGAAAATGCAGCGGGAGCAGGTGGGGTTCGTTTTTGAGGGCTATGAGGAGTACTGGAACAGCGCCGAGAAAAAAGGCTATTCCGGCACGGCCGTCTTCAGCAAAAAGAAACCCCTCAGCGTTACATGCGGACTCGGCATCGAGGAACACGATAAGGAGGGCCGGGTAATTACGGCGGAATATAAGGACTTTTACCTCATAAACGTCTATACGCCGAATGCCCAGAGGGAGCTGATGCGGCTTGATTACCGCATGGTATGGGAAGATGAGTTCAGAAAATATGCCGTAAGGCTGGATAAGGAGAAACCAGTCATCATCTGCGGCGACCTCAACGTGGCGCATAATGAAATTGATCTGAAAAATTATAAGACGAATGTGGGGAACGCCGGCTTTACCTACGAAGAGCGCAGCAAAATGACCGAGCTCCTTGCGGCAGGGTTCGTCGATTCCTTCAGGCACCTCTACCCTGACAGGAAAGGCGCCTACAGCTGGTGGAGCTACATGTTCAAGGCCCGCAAGAAGAACGCCGGATGGAGAATAGACTATTTCCTGGTTTCCAAAAAGCTTTCAGGCCGCATTGAGGATGCGGTCATCTGTCCTGAAGTTATGGGCAGCGACCACTGCCCGGTGGGTCTTATTCTAAAATAGGTGAAGGCAATGGATTTTGAAATAAAGGCTCCCTTCGAGCCGGCAGGGGATCAGCCCGAGGCCATAGAAAAACTGGCGGAAGGCGTCATGGAAGGAATCCCTTCCCAGGTGCTTTTGGGCGCCACGGGGACGGGCAAGACCTACACCATAGCCCAGGTCATAAAGAGGGTTAAAAAGCCGACCCTCGTCATAGCGCACAATAAGACCCTCGCGGCCCAGCTCGCCAGCGAGCTGAAAGCTTTTTTCCCGGATAACGCGGTGGAATACTTCGTGTCCTACTACGACTACTACCAGCCTGAGGCCTATATCCCACAGACGGATACTTATATCGAAAAGGATGCCTTCATAAATGATGAAATAGATAAGCTGCGCCATTCGGCCACCAGCGCTTTGTTCGAACGCCGGGACGTTATCATCGTAGCCAGCGTTTCCTGTATATATGGGCTCGGCGCGCCGCAGGAATATTTTGACCAAGTGCTCTCCCTGCGCAAGGGACAGACCGCCGACAGGCAGGATATCCTGAGGAAGCTCGTCGAGATCCAGTATGACAGGAATGACGTGGATTTCAGGCGCGGCACCTTCCGCGTGCGCGGGGATGTGATTGAGGTTATCCCTGCAGGCTACCGCGAAAAGGCCGTGCGCATTGAGATGTTCGGCGATGAGGTGGAAATGATCCTCGAAGTTGATGCCTTAACCGGCGAAGTCCTTGGCCAGCGCACCCATGTTGCCATCTTCCCCGCCTCCCACTATGTGACGGGACGGGAGAACCTGGAGCGCGCCATGGGCGATATCAGGAAGGAACTTGGTGAAAGGCTTGCCGCCTTTAACGCTGGAAATAAGGTCCTTGAGGCCCAGCGGCTCGAGCAGAGGACCAATTATGACCTTGAAATGATGAATGAAATGGGATACTGCTCCGGCATTGAAAATTATTCTCGCCATCTTGACGGCAGGAAGGCCGGTCAGCCGCCATTTACCCTCGTCAACTATTTTCCGAAGGATTTCCTGCTTGTCATTGATGAATCCCATGTGACGCTGCCACAGCTGCGCGCCATGTACGCAGGGGACCGTTCGAGGAAGCAGATGCTCATTGACCACGGCTTTCGCCTGCCGTCAGCCTTTGACAACCGTCCGCTTAATTTTGGCGAATTCAAGGGGCAGGTCGGGCAGGCCATCTATGTCTCGGCAACGCCGGCGGAATACGAAATGAAGGAAGCGGGTCGGGTGGTGGAGCAGATAATACGGCCCACGGGGCTTCTTGACCCGGCGGTCGAGGTAAGGCCCATCAGAGGGCAGATTGACGATCTCCTGGGCGAGATAAAAAAGGTTGCCGCACGGGGCGAAAGGATCCTCGTGACGACGCTTACTAAGCGCATGGCGGAAGATTTGACGGATTACCTGAAACAGGCGGGCGTAAGGGTGCGCTACCTGCATTCTGACATTGCGACCATAGAGCGGGCGCAGATCATAGATGCCTTAAGGGGAGGGGAATTTGACGTGCTTGTCGGCATAAACCTCCTCAGGGAAGGGCTGGATCTTCCGGAAGTTTCCCTTATAGCCATCCTTGACGCGGATAAGGAAGGCTTCCTTCGCAGCGACACGTCGCTCATCCAGACCATAGGCAGGGCCGCGAGGAACGCCAACGGGCGCATCATCATGTATGCGGATAAGGTGACGGATTCCATGCGGCGGGCCATTGATGAAACTGAAAGGCGCCGCAAAAAGCAGGATGCCTTCAATAAGGAGCACGGCATCACGCCGAAGACAGTCTATAAGGAGCAGCGGCAGCTTATTAAGCTTACGAAACTGGCCGAGAAAACGGAAGAAAAAGTACTGAAGAAGAGATCCGTAAAAGAACTCATGCGCCTTGCGAAGGAACTGGAAAGTCGCATGCAGGAAGCCGCGAAGGGCTGGGATTTTGAAACGGCCGCGGAACTGCGCGACCAGCTTATAGTCGTAAAGGGCGAGCTGGGGCAGAAACTTGCTTCAGGGAAAAATGCAAAGCACGACGGCACGAAAAGTGCGGGCACTAAATAATATACAGGCAGGAGGCGATGGCAGTGGAAGATCGTAAAAAGTATGTTGACCCGAATGATCCAATGCGGAAAGAAGTGGAATACAGGTTCTGGAAGCGGAGCCCCGAAAATAAAATATGGGGCGTAAGCGAAGTGATTGACAGTGACCGCATGCCGGGGCGCATACTCATCAGTTTCGACAAGAAGAAATTTTATAACATTTATGGTGATTATCCGGCAAAGATGAGCGAAGAAGAACGGAAAATATTTGAAAAGGAATACCCTGACTGGGTTGCATGGCTGAATGGCAGGAAATAGACAGGAAAAACTGATCGTCAAGGGCGTGCGCCAGCATAATTTAAAAAATATCACGGTGGAAATACCGCGCAATAAAATGGTCGTCATAACGGGGCTTTCCGGAAGCGGCAAATCATCACTTGCCTTCGATACCATCTATGCGGAAGGCCAGAGACGTTACGTGGAGTCCCTTTCATCCTATGCCCGCCAGTTCCTCGGGCAGATGGATAAGCCGGACGTGGACTACATTGAAGGGCTGAGCCCCGCCATTTCCATAGACCAGAAGACTACGAGCAGGAACCCGAGGTCCACCGTTGGCACGGTGACGGAAGTCTATGATTACCTGAGGCTTCTTTTTGCCCGCATCGGCGAACCCCACTGCCCGAACTGCGGCAGGCTTATCGAAAGGCAGACGGTGCAGCAGATCGTGGACAGGGTCCTTGCCATGGAGGAAGGGACGAAATTCATGGTCATGGCGCCCATTATTTGCGGGCGCAAGGGCGAGCACATGAAGGTATTCGACGACATGCGCCGTGCGGGCTATGTGCGCATGTACGTTGACGGTGAGGTGCGCACCTTAGATGAGGACATAAAACTGGAAAAGAATAAGAAACACAGCCTCTCTGTCGTTATCGACCGCCTTGCCGTGAGGGAAGGGATAGAGCAGCGGCTTGCCGATTCCGTGGAGACGGTGCTGAAACTCGCTGATGGGATTATGGAAATTGCCGTCTTAAATGGGAATAAGACGGAGGTTCAGCTTTTCAGCGAGCATTTTGCCTGCAATGAATGCGGCATCAGCCTGCCGGTCATCGAGCCACGGTTCTTTTCCTTCAACAACCCTTACGGGGCATGCTCCGAATGCACGGGACTTGGCGTGAACAGCGAGTTTGACCTTGAGCTTATCATCCCTGACGGCTGTAGGAGTTTTGCGGATGGCGTAATAACCTCCTTCGGCAATAACCCTTCATTCTGGCGCATGAGGCAGCTGGCGGCAGTACTTGAAAGCTACGGCTACAGCCTTGATAGCACATGGGATGAACTGCCGGCAAAAATGAAGAAAATACTCTGGGAAGGTGCGGGCGATAAGAAATTCAAATTCTGGTACGAAAACCTCCAGGGGGAAACGAAACTACACGAAACCACTTTCGACGGCATCCTTGAAATAATGAAGAAACGCTACCGTGAGGCATTTTCCGATGCCCAGCGACAGGACATGGAAGAGTACATGACAAGCACCCCCTGCCCCGTATGCGGCGGCGCGCGCTTAAAGAAGGAAGTGCTTTCCATTTTCGTCGGCGGGAAGAATATCTGCGAAGTGACGGAGCTTACCGTGTGTGACTGCATGGATTTTTTCCGGAAGCTTACGCTCACGGAAAGGCAGCAGATAATCGCCAGGCAGGTCTTAAAGGAGATTATTGCCAGGCTGGAATTCTTAAATAACGTGGGGCTTGATTACCTTACCCTCGACAGGAGTGCGGGAAGCCTTTCAGGCGGCGAGGCGCAGAGGATAAGGCTTGCCACCCAGATCGGCAGCGGGCTTACGGGAGTGCTCTATATCCTTGATGAACCGAGCATCGGGCTCCATCAGCGGGATAACGGCATGTTGCTCGCAACCCTCCATAACCTAAGGGATCTCGGCAATACCCTTATTGTTGTTGAACACGATGAGGAGACCATGTATGCGGCGGATGAGATAATTGACATGGGACCGGGCGCCGGAAAGTATGGCGGGGAAATAGTGGTCCAGGGCACGGTTGGGGAAATTAAAAAATGCAGGGAGTCCGTCACGGGGGATTACCTTTCGGGACGCAAGAAGGTTCCGGTACCCAAAAAGCGCCGCAAATGCACGGCCGGATACCTTACCATAAGGGGCGCCCGGGCCAATAACCTGAAAAATATTGACGTTAAAATACCAATCGGTGTATTCACAGTGGTGACCGGCGTTTCCGGTAGCGGCAAATCCACTCTTATTAACGATATTCTTTATAATGCCCTCGCGGCGAAACTGAACAGGGCAAAAACCCGTCCCGCGGAGCATGATTTTATAGAAGGCGTCGAAAATGTCGATAAGGTAATTAACATCGACCAGTCGCCAATCGGCCGCACGCCGAGATCAAATCCCGCGACCTATACCGGGGTTTTCGATTTCATCCGCAATCTTTTTAGCAGGACCAATGAGGCGAAACTGCGCGGCTATAAGCCGGGGCGCTTCAGCTTCAACGTGAAGGGCGGGCGCTGTGAGGCCTGCCGGGGCGACGGCGTGAATAAAATAGAAATGAATTTTCTCCCTGATGTCTATGTCCCCTGCGAAGTATGCCACGGCGCACGCTATAACAGAGATACCCTCGAAGTGCACTATAAGGGGAAATCCATCGCCGATGTGCTTGAAATGACGGTGGCGGAGGCCTGCGAGTTCTTTAAGAACATTCCCCGCATTGCGGGAAAACTGAATGTCCTTGCGGACGTTGGGCTCGGGTATATCCATCTCGGACAGGCCGCAACGACGCTTTCGGGCGGCGAGGCCCAGCGGGTGAAACTTGCAGCGGAGCTTTCGCGGAGGAGCACGGGACGCACCGTTTATCTCCTTGACGAACCGACGACGGGACTCCACACGGCTGATGTCCATAAGCTCCTTGAAGTATTGCAGCGGCTGGTTGACGCAGGGGATACGGTCATTGTAATTGAACATAATCTTGATGTCATAAAAACAGCTGATCATATCATCGACCTCGGACCCGAAGGCGGGGACCGGGGCGGCATGGTCATTGCCTCCGGTACGCCTGAGCAAGTTGCGAAAAACAGGAAATCCTATACCGGGCAGTATATCAGGAAGGTACTGGGAAAGAAGTGATTGACATGGACGGCTTCAGCGAAAATATCCGCCAGGTCCTTGCCGTGCTGCCGGACAAGCCCGGCGTCTATCTCATGCGGGATGCGGCTGGAAAGGTAATCTACGTTGGCAAGGCCGTGGTGCTTAAAAACCGCGTACGCAGCTATTTTAGGAAGCTCTCTTCACATTCACCGAAGGTTGCGGCCATGACGGCCAAGGTTGCGGATATAGAAACCATAGTTACCACTAACGAAGTGGAAGCATTAATTTTGGAGTGCAATCTCATAAAAAAATACCGTCCCCGCTACAACATCAGTCTGAAGGATGATAAGACCTATCCCCTTTTAAAGGTAACGGTGATGGAAGAGTTCCCGCGCGTCTTTGCCACGAGGAGGCATCTCCGTGACGGGGCGAAATACTATGGCCCATATGCGGATGCGGGGGCAATGCATGCGGCTCTTTCTTTCCTCAGGGGCATGTTCCCCTTAAGGACCTGCCGCAAAATGAACGCCAGGCCCTGCCTCAATTACCACATAAAAAAATGCCTGGCGCCCTGCGCCGGGCTTGTCAGCCGCAAGGAATACGGCAATATGATAAAATCCGTCTGCATGGTGCTTGATGGAAGGACGAGGGATCTTGAGCGGGATCTGAAAAAAAGTATGAAAGAGGCATCGGAAAGCTATGCCTTTGAAGAGGCCGCGCGGCTCCGCGACCAGCTTAAGGCCATTACGAAACTTAACGAGGAACAGAAAGCCGTGACTGACGGCGGCGACATGGATGTCATAGGCTTCGCAAGGGCTGCGTCGGGAATCTGCCTTGAGCTTTTCTTCGTGAGGAAGGGCAAACTCATAGACAGGGACAAGTTCTTTTTTGCGGACGGCGGCGAAACGGAAGAAGAAATAGTAACGGCCTTCGTGAAACAGTATTACGGCGATGCGGCTTTCATTGCAAGGGAAATAGCGGTTCACGCCCTGCCGCAGGAGGAAGAGCTCCCCGCAATAAAAAACTGGCTTTCGGAACGGGCAGGACGAAAGGTTGACATAATAAGCCCCAGCCGCGGCGTGAAAAAAGATCTTATCAAAATGGCAAATGATAACGCAGCAAAACTGCTTGAGGAAAGGTTCCGCAAAGGGCAGCTGGATATAAAAAATAATCTTGATGCGGCAGAAGAGCTGCAGAAGGCCTTAGGGTTTGGAGAACCCCTTTCCCGCATGGACTGTTTTGACATTTCCCATACCCAGGGCGCTGAAACCGTCGCCTCCATGGTCGTTTTCAGGGACGGATCCATGAGCAAGAAGGATTACAGGCGCTATAAGATCATTTCCGCTGAAGGGAAACCTGACGATTTCAAATCCATGCAGGAAGTGGTTTACCGGCGCTACAGGAAATACGAGGATCTCCCAAGCCTCATCGTCATCGACGGGGGCAAGGGGCAGCTGAGTTCCGCCCTTGAAGTAATAAGGGGGCTTGGGATTGATGTTCCCGTCATTGGCCTTGCCAAGAGGGAAGAGGAAATCTTTAAGGAAGGGCAGAAAAAAAGCATCCTCCTTGACAGGGACAGCGCGGCACTGCACCTTATCCAGAGGATTCGCGATGAGGCCCACCGCTTTGCTATAACCTATCACAGGAAGCTGCGGGGGAAACGCAATCTCGTTTCTGTCCTCGACCATGTGGAAGGCATAGGGCCGAAGCGGTGCGAGGCGCTCCGTAAGGTATATAAGACCCTTGATGAAATGAAGGCGGCAACGGCGGAGGAGCTTGCGGCGGTTGAAGGAATGAACAGTGGCGCCGCGGAAAAACTCTATAATTTCTTCCGCCTAGACCTGCCGGAAAAGAAGGAAATGGTTAAATAAAATAATTCATATTTAATTTTAAAATCCGTAACAATTATTCTGCTATAATAAACGCAATATGAAAATGCAAAGGAGTGAAAAGAATGAAGAAATGGGTTTGCACCGTGTGCGGCTACATTTACGATCCTGCCGAGGGAGATCATGCAAACGGCGTCCAGACGGGCACTGCCTGGGAGGACGTTCCGGACAGCTGGATATGCCTCCTGTGCGGCGTTGGCAAGGATAGTTTTGCCGAACAGTAAAAATGGCGGAAAGCGGTAACATCGTTTACCGCTTTTTATTTTTCCACTTGATTTGTATAATGTTAGGCGGAGGTATAAATGAAAAAAGTACTTGTATATAATTTTACGGAAGAAAGGCTGAAGGCCTTAAAAATAATCTGCATGATGGTGAAAGCCGCATGCCGTGCGGTAGGGCTGGAGGAAATGCTGCAGCCGGCGTGGTTCCTTGCCGGGATAAAGGGCGTGCAGCCCGTCAGCGGGAGCTATTCAGGGGATGAGGGGAAAGACGAATGCCTGCTGCTCTTCGGTTTTGAACGCGGCGAGTTTGACATGTTCTTCATGGCCGTAAAAAAGAGCCCGCTGAAAAAGGTGGATCTTAAGGCCATACTCACGCCGATCAACGTAAATTGGAGCGGAGCGGGCTTGATCTTATAGGCGAGCTTACGAAGGAGCATAATTACATGGCACTGAATTGCGTGCCGGCACCGGATCATCTGGATAAAAAATAATTTCGGGAGGTAGCACTATGGCTAAGGATAATTCTTTTAACGTCGTATCCCAAGTGGATATGCAGGAAATGGATAATGCAGTGAACCAGGTAAAGAAGGAAATTGCGCAGCGCTATGATTTCAGGGGATCGGCAGCTTCCATTGATCTTGATGAAAAAAGCGTGAAACTTGCGGCAGAAGATTAATATAAACTTGAAACAATCACCGATATGCTGCGGGTGAGGATGGCCAAACGGGGCATCCCGCTGCGGTGCCTGGAGCCGGGAAAAGTGGAACCGGCGGCTAATGAAACCGTGAGGCAGACCGTGGAAATCCGCCAGGGAATTCCGAAGGAAAAGGTAAAAGCTATCATTGCCGCAATAAAGGCCACGAAACTTAAGGTTTTCGGCCAGATGCAGGATGATCAGGTCAGGGTATCAGGCGCCAAAAAGGATGACCTGTAGGCCGTCATCCAGATGTTTAAGGCAGGGGACTACGGCATTGATCTCCAGTTCGTCAACATAAGGTAAGCCGCACAGAGGGGAAAATGACTGAGGAATTTAACGAAAAGAAGATAACCAGGAAAGAACTGCAGAAATGTGAAGGGGAGTACAGCGAAAGCGGGCTGAAGTCCAAAATCGTAAAATACGGCAAAATAGCAGGCGCCACAGTGGTCTATAAAGCGGTCCAGCTCTTTTACGTATTGCAGAAGCCGGGTGTGCCCGCCAGGACGAAGGCCGTCATTATTGGGGCCTTAGGCTATCTTATCGCGCCAATTGATTTCATGCCCGACCTCACGCTGGTCATTGGCTATACGGATGATGCGGTGGCGCTCACCTTCGCCCTTGTCCAGGCCAAGGGGTATATTGATGACGGGGTAATGGAAAAGTCCAAAAAATTCCTGGTTAAAATCTTCGGTAAAAGTGTCCTAAAGAGCATTAAGGAAGTAAATGTATGAAAATGATATGCAATAAAAAATGGCTGCCCGCTTAAAAAAGGACAGCCGTTTTTTATGTTGTTATTTTTCCCAGGCCGTTTCAAGGAATTCGCAGCAGTCCTCAAGTTCCTTCAGGGAGAGGCTTTCAGCCTTCCAGTCGTCACATGTCTTGGCTATTGCGGGATCCACTGGAAGCCTTGCAAGGACCTTCAGACCGTAGGCATCGGCGGTCTCGGCAAGGTGGCTTTTGCCGAATATCTTATAATCCTTCCCGTTGTCCGGACAGCGGAAATAAGAGTAGTTTTCCACGAGCCCTAAAATAGGAATCTCCATCATCTTTGCCATCTTCACGGCTTTTGCGACAATCATGGAAACAAGTTCCTGTGGCGATGTTACGACAATAATACCGTCCACCGGCAGGGACTGGAAGATGGTCAGGGGAATGTCGCCGGTGCCCGTCGGCATGTCAATGAACATGTAGTCAATATCGCTCCAGATGATGTCCGTCAAGGACTGCTTTACCATATTGGCAATGAGGGGGCCGCGCCATATGACGGGATCAATTTCATCGGGCAGCAGCATGTTGGCGGAAATTATTTCAATGCCCGTTGCAGTTGCTGCAGGGAATACTCCCGTTTCGGAAGCCAGAACCTTTTCTTTTATGCCGAAGCTTTTCGGAATGGAAGGGCCGGTAATATCCGCATCAAGGATGGCAGCGCGGTGGCTGCGCCTTACCATTGCGGCTGCTAGTAGCGATGTCACAAGGGATTTCCTAACGTCGCCTTTGCCGCTTACGACGGCTATGATCTTATCAACCATGCTCATTTCGTTAAGATGGGCGGAAAAATCTTCCTGCCCCGCACTTGGAGACCCTTCGCAGCTGCTCTTTGAGCATGCGGGGTTACTGTATTTTCTTTCTTCAGCCATATTTATTCCTCTAAAAAAATAAATATCACACATCTAAAATGAAAGCCTCCGGAGTCGGAGGCTCTTTCTATTTTGCCGTCAGGCGGAAATATTTCTTTTTGCCCTTGCGGATGAGAAGGCTCTTTTCCGCATCGAACATATTCGGGGAGAAGCATGCTTCAGGGTTACTTACTGCGGTATCATTAATATACAGCCCGCCCTGGGCAATCATCTTCCGCACTTCGCGTTTGCTGGAAAATACCTTTCCCGCGGTAAGCACATCAACCATTTTCGCACCAATGTCGGCGTGGGTTATCTCAATGGCCGGGACGTTGGAAAGGTCCGTGCCGATGCCGAAAAGGGCTTCCGCGGCCTGTCTGGCCTTTACGGCTTCATCTTCGCCGTGGACCAGTTTCGTGACTTCAAATGCCAGTACTTTTTTGGCCGTGTTTATTTCCGCATCCTTTAAGGAAGACAGGCGCCTTACCTCATCCATGGGGAGGAAGGTTAAAAGGCTCAGGCAGGTTTCTACGTCGCTGTCGTCAATGTTGCGCCAGTACTGGTAGAAATCATAAGGGGAAGTTTTTTTCACATCGAGCCACAGGGCGCCTTTTTCCGTCTTGCCCATTTTGCGGCCGTCACTGGTGGTGAGCAGTCTGCATGTCATGCAGAATGCCGGTTTCTGTTCCTTGCGCCTTATAAGTTCGACGCCTGCGAGCATGTTGGACCACTGGTCATCGCCGCCCAGCTGCATGACGCAGCCGTAGGCCTGGTTCAGTTTCCAGAAATCGTAACTCTGCATAATCATGTAGTTGAATTCAAAAAAGGAAAGGCCCCGTTCCAGGCGTTTCCTGAAACATTCCGCGGTCAGCATGCGGTTTACGGAAAAATGCACGCCGACTTCCCGGAGGAGCTTTACGTAATTCAAGTCCAGCAGCCAGTCGGCATTGTTTGCCAGAATGGCCATACCGCCAGTAAAGTCAATGAAGCGGCCCATCTGTTTTTTGAAACACTCAATGTTGTGGCTTATGAAGTCCTTTGTCAGCATCTGCCGCATTTCGTCCTTTCCGCTCGGGTCACCGACCATGCCGGTGCCGCCGCCTAAAAGACAGATGGGGCGGTGTCCCGCCTTCTGCATATGGCTCATCATCATGAGCGCAATGAAATGGCCCACGTGCAGGCTGTCCGCCGTGGGGTCAAAGCCTATGTAAAATGTAATTTTTTCTTTTTCCAGAAGTTCCCTGATTTCATCCTCATGTGACATCTGTTTAATGAAACCGCGTTCCTGAAGTACGTCTAAAACAGACATGGCATCCTCCTTAAAATAAGCATGACAGGGGATAAACCCCGAATGCGTCTTTATTATACAATATTGTCACCGCTTTAGCAAACCTTGACTGTATCCTGTATGTATCATATAATTAAGACGTATTGAAGGCGAATAACTGTAAACGGACGGAGGTTTTAAAAATGGCTGTTAGAGAAGATTTAGTAGTTCCCAGTGAAGGCGAAGAGAATTACGTCCTGGCCCGTGATGCCCGCATCATTGAAGTACCATTTTCACCCCTTGAGGAAAGGATGGCCGTGGAAAGCCCTTCTGCAAGCTTTGAGCCTCCCTTAACCGAGTCCAAAAGCCTGTGGAAGTGGCCGTCAAGATCAAGCCTGATGCCTATGGCTGCGCCGATGGCAAGGCTTGCGATAAAAAGCACGGGAAAATCCGACTTCGGTAGGTTATGCACTGCGGCATTTGCCCCGAGGGCAACTATCGCAAGTCCCAAAGCGTTAAAAAGGCCCGTTTTATATTTCCCGCTTATACCGCGGCTGACAAAGCCACCTATAAAAGAGCCGACAAGTATGGTGCTTACATTTACGAATATTCCTATCATGGTTACCTCTTAAATATAAAAGCCCATTGTGCACACAATGGGCTTTACCACATTCTAACAATCAGCCCTGGGCAACAACACGGATGCTTTTAACTTCGAAAGCCTTGATAATTGCAGGCAGACATTCACGCTCGATATTGGTGCGGTGCAGTTCGCT
>Ga0192243_10321_pt1 | contig 18617 bp, 18 predicted proteins | sample Koala_Koa27_K3_FD_131233 | JGI IMG/M metagenome (GOLD analysis project Ga0192243, IMG submission 131233) | Enriched cells from koala feces incubated with labeled cellulose particles, San Francisco Zoo, California, United States - Koala_Koa2-7_K3 ... | reverse complement strand
AAGGGAATGTGAATCTGAGAAAGGCTATACGGGAGCATGCTACCTTTGAGGCGCTGAATCCCTTGAACTGCGAAGTATTTACAGGCAACACGGGGACTAATCTTTGTGACTTTAATATCATGTATATACCGGAAAGAGAGGCAGACAATCGCGAATGACAGGACAATCAGCAGTATTAAGGCAATTATGATTCTGGACAGCAACGCCAGGCCGGTGATCGAGACCACGGTCACGACAGGCTCGGGGGCTCAGGGTGTGGGTATCGCTCCCACGGGAACCTCGGTGGGCACGTGCGAGGCGTATGTAATGAGGGACCATGACGAGAAACGGTTCATGGGAAATGGCGTTGACAGGGCGGTTGACATCGCGAATAGTGTCCTGGGACCGGCGCTGTGCGGGTTGGATGTGACGGATCAGAAGCTGATCGACAGGACGATGATCGATATGGACGGCACGCCGATGAAGACCAAACTGGGAGGAAATTCTATATACAGTGTCTCTGTGGCATGTGCGAAGGCCGCGGCCGCTGTCCATGGCGTGCCATATTATGACTATATCAGCAAGGGGGATATCAAGACCCTTCCCCTGCCGGTCTTTAACATGATTAACGGAGGATATTACAATCATCTGACCATGTCTCTCCAGGAATTTTCCGTGATTCCATGCGGGGCGGGAAGTATGCTGGAGGCCATGAACATCGGCGTGACCGTGTTTGGTATGCTGAAGAAGAATATTGCAAAGTACCAGAAAGGTCCTGCCATGATGGGGAATTACTGCGGCTGGGCTCCGCCCACCGATGATCCCTTCGTGATGATGAAGCTGCTTACGGACACGGTTGAGGAATGCGGATTCAGGGACAAGGTGGCGTATCATCTGGATGGAGCTGCCAACGGAATGTATGACGCCGGGAAGAATCAATACTGGATGGCTGGCAACTATGTGAGCGCTGAGGAGGTAATCGAAGTCTATGAGAAACTGACAGACCGGTATCCGATTCTGTTTGTGGAGGACATCCTGGAGGAACATGACTGGGAAGGCTTTGCCAGGGCTTCCCACGCCATCACGAAGTCTATCGTGATCGGCGATGATCTGACCGTCACCAATAAGAAGAACCTGGAGAAGGCCAGGGAGCTTGGCGCAGCCGGAGGTTTTGTTCTGAAACCGAATCAGGTGGGCACCATCACGGAATGTATCGAGGCGAGAGCGTACGCCGCCGAACACCGGATGATCACCGTCCCTTCCCTGAGAGCCGGCGGAGTGGTGGGAGACATTGTGACCGATCTGGCCATCGGCCTAAAGACCCAGGCCATCAAATGTGGCGCGTGCAGAGCCGGGGAGCGCATTTATTCTCAGAATATGCTTTTGAAAGCTTCCTATGAACATCCGGAAGCAAAACTATTTGACTTTACACCTTTTAGGCGGGGATAAAAAATGAGGAGCTCGAAATCTGAGCTCCTCGTTTTTACTAATTATCATAACTGTTCAGTACCCTCACAGTTACTAATTATCAAACATCTTTTCGTAAATATCCTCCGAAACCGACTCCACAAATGCCTCGTCAGGCAAATCCTTGTGGGTGGTCAGCAGATCCTGTATGTACTCGTAGCGTTTGAGGCTCTGCTCCTCGGGGCTGAGTTCTCCGTTTTCTTCGAGGATCTTCTGGTCGATGGCGTCTGCCGTGAACGCTTCGGTGAACCAGCCTATCAGCTCGGCGGTGTTTTGATTCTCCTCCTCGATCTGGGAGGACATCCCTTTTGCCGCGTTGGCGGAGGAGGCCGCCACTGCCACCGCACCGATACCCATGACGGTTAAGACTGTCTGGAACAGCAGCTTGGACACTCCTTCCATGGGAAGGTTGATGATCTTCAGCCAGCACAGCAGGGAGAAAACAAGTAAAACCACCCCTACCATGATGAACGCTGAGGCGGAGGACTTTAAATCTTCGTACTTCTGAGACTTTTTCTTGTAGATCGCGCTGTAGGAACGGCCCAGCTTCTCAATCTGATCGACCTGAGTCGCGCCGGGATCGGTATCCCACTCCTGCTGCTGACTGGCCTGCTCCTCCTGGGCCTTGAGGGCTTTTGCCGCCTCCTCGGACTCTACCAGAGGACCGCCGCAGTCAGAACAGACTGTAATTCCCTCCATAAATTCCATATCACATTTAGGACAATAAGGCATATGTTTTCTCCTTTGCAGTAGATGTAGTATTCTTCCCTTCATTATAAGGGAGAAATCATCATCCGTCTATAGCGGTTTTGGGCTTTTGCAGCGCTTTTCTGGTGGAAAAAAAAGCGTTTCTGTGATACACTAGAAAGCATCACATGGCGTAGAATCGCGGCTGAAAGCGGGCTGCGCGATGATGAAATAAAAGAACCGATCCTAAGAATGTGAAAGTAGAAGATGAAAACAAGTACATTGCTCAAACGATTTGCACCATACTACCGAAAATATACAGGAATTATGATCCTGGATTTATTCTGTGCCGCACTCACAACTATCTGTGAGCTGGTGCTGCCATTGATTCTCCGCTATATCACCAACACCGGAATGAACGATCTGTCTGCGCTGACTATACGCACGATTGTGACCATCGGCGTCCTCTATTTTGCGCTGCGTATCGTGGACGGCCTGGCCAGCTTTTACATGGCCTATACCGGTCATGTGATGGGGGCGGCCATAGAGACGGATATGCGGGAGGACGCGTTTGCCCATCTGCAGAAACTGTCTGATAATTATTTTAACAATACCAAGGTGGGACAGATCATGTCCCGGATTACCAGCGATTTGTTTGATGTGACGGAATTTGCGCACCATTGTCCGGAGGAGTTTTTCATAGCGTTTGTAAAGACCGTGGTGTCCTTTGTGATTCTGTCCAGGATTAATGTGCTGCTGACCGTGATTATCTTCGTGCTGATTCCGGTGATGGCTATATCCTGTTCTTATTTCAATATCCAGGTGAAGAAGGCATTTAAACGCCAGAGAAACCATATCGGCGAGCTGAACGCCAGGATCGAGGACAGCCTGTTAGGGAATAAGGTGGTCAGGGCCTTTGCCAACGAAGAGGTGGAGATCGGCAAATTCAACCGGGACAACCAGCAGTTTTTTGGAGATCAAGCGCCAGACCTACAAGTACATGGCGGCATTTCAGAATACGATCCGCATGTTCGACGGCCTCATGTATGTGGTGGTGATTGTGGCAGGCGGTGTATTTATGATCAAAGGTCTGATCGATCCGGCCGATTTGGTGGCTTATACGCTGTACGTGACGACGCTTCTGGCGACGATCCGCCGTATCATCGAGTTTGCGGAGCAGTTCCAGAGAGGTATGACGGGCATCGAGCGTTTTACCGAGCTGATGGATGCCAGCGTGGATATCTTTGACGAGGAGGGGGCGGTTCCGCTTCACGATGTGGAGGGGAAAATCACCTTCCAGCATGTGTCTTTCGAGTATCCGGACGACCACACGCCGGTGCTGTCCGATATCAATATTACGATCAGACCGGGAGAGAAGGTTGCTCTGGTAGGGCCGTCGGGAGGCGGCAAGACGACGCTTTGCAATCTGATTCCCCGTTTTTATGATCCCACCGAGGGCCATATCCTGCTGGATGATCAGGATATCAAGTCCGTGACGCTTCAGAGTCTGAGAAGCAGCGTGGGAGTGGTACAGCAGGACGTCTATCTGTTTTCCGGCAGCGTCTATGAGAACATCGCTTATGGAAAGCCGGGAGCTGCGAAGGAGGAAGTCATCGCGGCCGCCAAACTGGCAGGCGCCCACGATTTTATTGAAGAATTAAAAGATGGTTATGATACCTATGTGGGGGGAACGGGGCGTGAAGCTGTCAGGCGGACAGAAGCAGAGAATCAGCATCGCGCGGGTGTTCCTAAAGGCGCCCAGGGTATTGCTTTTGGATGAAGCCACAGCCTCCCTGGACAATGAGAGCGAGCATCTGGCGTCCGAGTCCCTAGACAAGCTGGCGGCAGGGAGGACAACGCTCACCATAGCCCACAGGTTAACCACCATTCATGGAGCCGACCGGATTCTGGTGCTTTCGGGAAGCCGTATTGTGGAGGAGGGAAACCATGAGACACTGATGAGGCGGCAGGGGATCTATTATCAGCTCTACACCTCAGCCAACATCGTGGATCAGATGGAAACGAATATATCCACAGACAATCAGGAGAAGGAGAACATGACAGAATGAGAACGGCAATCGTGACAGACAGCAACAGCGGAATCACACAGGAGCAGGCGAAAGCGGAAGGGGCCTATGTGATTCCCATGCCGTTTATGATTGATGGAACTGTATATTATGAAGATATAGATTTGAGTCAGGATGAATTTTACGAGAGAATGGAGGCGGGCTGCGATATCACTACGTCCCAGCCGACCCCGGAGACGATTATGGATCTGTGGGACGGCCTGTTAAAGGACTACGATGCCATCGTGCATATCCCCATGTCCAGCGGACTGAGCGGCGCGTATCAGACCGCCTGTGTGCTGGCTCAGGACTATGAGAACCGGGTGCAGGTGGTCAACAACCAGAGGATATCGGTGACGCAGCGGCAGTCGGTTCTGGATGCCAAAATCATGGCGGATCAGGGAGTGCCGGCGTCAGAAATTAAGGATATTCTGGAGGAGACGAAGTTTGAATCCAGCATCTATATTACGGTAGATACGCTGAAATATCTAAAAAAGGGCGGACGCATCACCCCCGCGGCCGCAGCGCTTGGTACGCTTTTGAAGCTGAAACCAGTGCTGACGATTCAGGGAGAGAAGCTGGATGCATTTGCCAAGGCCAGAACCATGAAGCAGGCCAAGGGGATGATGATCAACGCCATCGGCCGCGATCTTGCCGAACGGTTTGGCGATCCGGAGGCGGAAGCGGATTATCTGCAGATCGCCCATACGAGAAATGAGGAGGCGGCCAGAGAGTTTGCGCAGGAGTTGCAGACAGCATATCCGGGAGCGGATATCTATGTGGATCATCTGGCGCTCAGCATCGCCTGTCATGTGGGGCCGGGAACCCTGGCCGTGGCATGTACGAAAAAGCTGGGCTTATAATCTGATAGAAAGGTGGATGGTGTCATGTTCCGATTGAACAGAATCAAGATGAAGCATACCGTGAGCATGCGGGTGCCCCTGGTGCTTCTCCTTCTGGCGGTGGGAATCCTGCCCATGTTTATCCAGAACAAGGTTTTGATCGGGGCTTTCCGTCAGAATGAAATCGATGTAAAGATGAGCGAGGTGCTGAACCAGTGCCAGATCATCAGCAACAAGATATCCCGGTCAGGCTATATGGCAGCTGCGCCCAGGGACGCCACTCTGGACAATGAGATGGCGATCACGGCGGACGTGTTCGGCGGCCGGATCGTGGTGGTGGATAAGAATTTCAGGGTGATCAACGATACATTTTCTCTGGCGGGAGGGCGGATGAACATCTCGGAGGAGGTAATCCGGTGCTTTCAGGGAGAAAACAGCAGCAAATACAACAATGGAAAGAACTATTTTGCTCTGACCGTCCCCATCTACGGTGCGACGGAGGAGAAGGATATCGAGGGCGTCATGGTGGTTACGGCGTCCACCGAGGAGGTTTTAGCGATCACCGGTGCAGCCAATGAGAAGGCTAATTTTATGCAGCTGATGGCGCTCTGGATCATTCTCATCGTTATTCTGGTGCTGGTACAGCTGCTGATGCGTCCGTTTAAGGACTTAAAGCGAGTGCTGGAGCGGGTGGCCGACGGAGACCTGGATGCGGATATCACGGCGGACGCTTACACGGAGACTCAGCAGATCTCCTCCGCGGTCAGCCGGACCATTACGAAGCTAAAGGAAGTGGACCAGTCAAGACAGGAATTTGTCTCCAATGTGTCCCATGAGTTAAAAACACCCATCACCTCCATCCGGGTTCTTGCCGACTCCCTCATGGGCATGGAGGAAGTGCCGGTGGAGCTGTACCGGGAGTTTATGATGGATATCTCGGACGAGATCGACCGGGAGAGCAAGATCATCGACGATCTGCTGTCCCTGGTGAAGATGGACAAGGCCGCCACGGAGATGAACATCGCCCAGGTGAACATCAACGCTCTGATGGAGCTGATCTTAAAGCGGCTGCGGCCCATAGCCAAGCGGCGCAATATCGAGCTGATCTTCGAGAGCATCCGGGACGTGACGGCGGATGTGGACGAGGTGAAGCTGTCCTTAGCGCTCAACAACCTGGTGGAGAACGCCATCAAGTACAACATCGAGGACGGCTGGGTCCGGGTGGTGCTGGACGCCGATCACAAGTTCTTCTATGTGAAGGTGTCGGATGCCGGAATCGGTATCCCGGAGGAGTTCCAGGAGAGGATCTTCGACCGCTTCTACCGGGTGGACAAGGCCAGGTCCAGGGAGACGGGCGGTACCGGTCTGGGACTGGCGATCACCAAGAGCGTGGTGCTCATGCATCACGGAGCGATCAAATTGCAGAGCAAAGAGGGAGAGGGAACCACATTTACGGTCCGGATTCCTCTGACCTATGTAGTATAGACGGGAGGTTGTGCTGAATCATGAAAAAATGGATTTGTATTTTTTTCCTGTGTCTGTCGGCCCTGACTCTCGCAAGCTGTTCCCCGCAGGAGGGGGAGAAGGAGACGCCGGGGCCGGAGGACGGAGTCTACCAGGTCTATTATCTGAATTCCTCTCTGACCAAGCTGGTTCCCCAGCCCTATCACACGGAGACGAAGGAGCCGGAGAAGCTGGTGAGCGAGCTGATGGAGCAGATCACGAAGGTGCCCCAGGATGTGGACTGTCAGGCGGCGCTGCCGGAGAAAGTGGGATTTATGAACTACAGGCTGGAGCAGATGGTGCTTTACCTGTATTTTGACAATAATTATACCAGCATGAAGGCCACCAGGGAGATCCTTGGCAGGGCGGCGCTGGTCAAGACCCTGACTCAGATCGAGGGTGTGGATTACGTCAATATCTATGTGGGGGAGCAGCCCCTTCTGGATACGGCTGGCAACCCGGTTGGCATGATGTCGGTCTCGGATTTTCAGGACAGCATCAGCAACGTCAACGCCTACGAAAAGACGGAGCTTGTGCTCTGCTTTGCGGACGGAACCGGCGAAAAGCTGATACAGGAGAAACGGAAGGTGGTCCACAACGTCAACACTTCGGTGGAGAAGCTGGTGCTGGAGCAGCTGATCGACGGCCCTCAGGGACCGGGATATTTTGCCACGCTGTCGAAGGACACCAAGGTGCTCAACGTTTCGGTCAATGAAAATGTGTGTTACATCAATTTTGATTCCTCGTTTTTGAACAGTTCGCTGGATGTCAAGGAGTATATCCCCATCTATTCCATCGTGAACTCGCTGTCGGAGCTGTCCACGGTCAACAAGGTGCAGATATCCGTCAATGGTTCCCAGGACGTCATGTACCGGGATACCATCCCATTGAACCAGCTGTTTGAGAGGAATCTGGATTATATAGGAGGAAATGAAAATTAAACGTCCACTGGTATATATGGCAGGAGGATTCGTACTTGGAGAGGTATTGACTCTGCTTTCGGTGACGTTTGGCCTGGCGGCCGCGCTGTTTCTGGCAGCGGCGGCTTTCCTGGCCTGTGTAAGGATGGAAAAGGGCAGAGGGAAAACTCTGCTCTTTTCTGCGTTTTTGATCTGCGGCGTGTGGCGGATGAGCGTGGAAATGCTGCCGGAACCGGAGCTTATCAGGACGGCGGCGGAGTCCGGCCAATCGGTTCAAGTGAGGGGTAGAGTCCGGGACATCGGGAAGAAGGAGAAGACGGACGGGACGATGTATACGCTGACTCTGGATGACAGCCGCATGAACGGGACTGTGAAAGCAGGCCGGGTTCTCGTTTATATCCGGGAGGGGGATTTCGGAGAAGTGATTCCCGATGAGTTGAATCCCGGCCAGGTGGTCTGTGTGGAGGGGAGGATATCGAAGGAGGAAGGCCCCCGCAATCCGGGGGAATTTGACTACGGGATGTATTACCGGTCCCTGGGTATCCGGGCGCGAGTGTTTGGGGAGGGGATAGGGCTGCTGGATCGCAGGGAAAGCCCTTGCCTTACATGGCTCTACCGCCTCAGGCTGCATGCGGGGCGGATACTGGATCTGACTGCGGAGCCGGAGGACGCGGGGGTTTACAAGGCGGCGGTGCTGGGGGAGAAGGGGGATCTGGATGCAGAGCTGAGGGATCTCTATCGGAAAAATGGGATCGCCCACCTGCTAGCCATCAGCGGTCTGCATGTGGCGGTGATCGGAGCTGGGATCTATGGTCTGCTCCGGCGGCTGGGGCTGGGTTTTGGACCGGCCGGGGCGGCCGCGGGAGTGATCCTGACAGGCTATGGGATTCTGACCGGCTCTCCGGCCTCCGTGGTCCGGGCGGTGATTATGCTCCTGTGTGTGTTCCTGGCAGCGTACATAGGCCGGTCCTACGACCTGGTTTCGGCGGCGTGCCTGGCCTGTATGGTGCTGTTGGCAAAGTCCCCTTATCTGGTCACCCAGGGGGGATTTCAGCTGTCCTTCGGGGCGGTATTTTCCATCGGAGTTCTGAGCGAGGCGCTGATTTCTGCCATGAAGCCGGAGCATGGGTGGCAGAGGACGGTGATCACCAGCCTTTCGATTCAACTGGGAACCTATCCTATTATTCTGCATCATTTCTATCAATATCCGGCGTTCGGAATATTTTTGAATTTCCTTGTGATTCCATTGATGACGTTTGTAATCTACTCCGGGCTGGGAGGTATTCTGCTCGGCAGCGTTTCCCTGGCGGCGGGAACTGTCGCTGTGGGGGGCGGGGCACTACATACTGGCGGGCTACAGAGTTCTGTGCTTGTGGTGTTCTAAGCTGCCCTGCTACACGCTGATAGCCGGGAGACCGGAGATATGGCAGGTGCTGATTTACTACGGTGTGCTTTTGTCCCTTATATATAGAAGAAACAGCGATAAAATGATCCGCTGGAGACAACTTCTGGCTGTCACTGCGCTATGCTTCTGCCTGCTGCTTCACATTCCTGTGCGGGGCCTGGAGGTCACGTTTCTGGATGTGGGACAGGGGGATGGCTGTTTTTTGGAGACGCGGGGCTGCCGGGTCCTGGTGGACGGGGGAAGCAGCAGCGAAAAGGAGCTGGGGAAGGGGAGTCTGGAACCATTTTTAAAGAGTCGAGGGGTAGGGAAGATCGATTATGCGATTGTCAGCCACGGGGATGCCGATCATATCAGCGGGCTGGTCTATCTTTTGGAGTCTGTACCGGATATCTCCATATCCTGTCTGGTACTGCCCTGCCTGTCTGTGGGAGATGAGGCGTATAACAGGTTGAAGGAGCTGGCGGCACTGAGGGGAACGGAGGTGGTGCTGATGGCGGAGGGAGACCGGTTGGAGAAGGGGAAACTGATACTTACCTGCCTGTATCCGGGGCGCTCTGATTCGGCTGCCGACAGAAATGAGCAGTCCCTGGTGGTGAAGGCAGACTATGGAGAGTTCCATCTGCTTTTGACGGGGGATATGAGCAGTGAGGGGGAAGAACGGCTGATCCAACGGATGGACCGTGAGCTGGCCGGAGAATTGGCGGAGGTTCAGGTGCTGAAGGCGGCTCATCACGGCTCAAAGACCTCCTCCAGCCAGGAATTTCTGGATGCTGTCAGCCCGCGGTGGACGGTGGTCTCCTATGGAGAAAACAACCGGTACGGCCATCCGGCGCCGGAGGTCATGGAGCGGCTGGAGAAGCAAAACTGTGAGATATGGGAGACGGCCAAAAGTGGGGCAGTCATGTTGCACACGGACGGGAAGCAAATATGGTGGAAAGGTGAAGCGGCAAAAACACCTTGATGCCATACCGATAAATCAGTATAATGAATCATAACGACGGAAAGTAAAAGGAAGGAGCCCGATCATGCAGAATTTGGCTCAGGATATAAAAAACAGAACATTTAAGCCGGTGTATCTGCTGTTTGGCGAGGAGGATTTTCTAAAGAAAAGCTATAAAAACCAGCTGAAGCAGGCCATCGCCGGCGACGATACCATGAATTACAATTATTTTGAAGGCAAGGGGCTGGATTTAAACGAACTGATCAGCCTTGCAGACACCATGCCGTTTTTCAGCGAGAAACGGCTGATCCTCATCGAGGACAGCGGATTCTTCAAAAGCGCGGCGGACGCTCTGGTGGAGTATCTTCCCAGCATGCCGGATACGACCTGTCTGATCTTCGTGGAATCGGAGGTGGACAAGCGCAACCGTCTCTACAAGAAGGTGAAGGACCTTGGCTATGTGGCGGAGATGGTTCGGCAGGATTACAACCAGCTGGTCAAGTGGGCGGGAGGAATTCTGGCCAGAGAGGGCAGAAAGATCACCGGGCGCACCATGGAGCTGTTTCTCAGCAAGACCGGGGACGATATGGAGAACATCCGTCAGGAGCTGGAAAAACTGATCTCCTACACCATGGGCCGGGACGTGATCACCGACGAGGACGTGGAGGAGATCTGCACCGTGCACGTCACCAGCAAGATCTTCGACATGGTGGCGGCCATCGTCAACCGACAGACCAAGAAGGCCATGGACTTATACGAGGACCTTTTGACGCTGAAGGAACCGCCCATGCGTATCCTGTTCCTGATCGCCCGCCAGTTCAACCAGCTTCTACAGGTAAAGGAACTGGCCGGCAAAGGCCAGGACCGCTCCGCCATCGCCTCCCAACTAAAGCTCCAGCCCTTCATAGCCGGCAAACTCCTAACCCAGGCCAGAACATTCTCCAAAGACCAGATATTAGCATGCGTCACACTCTGCGTCGATCTGGAAGAGGCTGTCAAAACCGGCCGCTTGCAGGACAGGCTGGCGGTGGAGCTGTTGATTACGAAGGATTATAGTAAGTGATAAAATAAAAAGGGTACTTGAAAAAATCAAGTACCCCGTGTATAATTTAATTAGAAGAGATCAAAAGACAGTTGCGTGTCTGATGATTGCACTTCGGATAAGACAGTAATTTATAGTTACAGGCTATCCTCTATTTGCGGTAGAGGATAGCTATTTTCGTTTCTGATGGTTATCTATGTAAGTCAGTGCTGAAAATATCACCAACACCAATGTCAACACTTCTTGTGTATTCATACTACATATCCTCCTCCGTTTATTTCCGAAGGAAACCATCAGACTATCCTCTCACTTCTAATCAATTATACATCAATATTTTACCATAAAAACACAATGGATTCAATAAATAAGAATCCCATGAGCCGAATTCCACGCAGCAGTGCGATATATAAAAAAGACCCCAGCTCCGTCACACCCACAGAGCTGAGGTCTTTATATTCGCTTTATATCTATTAAGCCATAGCGTTAACAGCTTTAGTTAAACGGGATACTTTTCTGGAAGAGGTATTTTTGTGATACACTCCCTTAGTAGTAGCCTTGTCAATCTCTGTAATCGCATTGATTAAGCTCGCCTGTGCAGCAGCCTTGTCACCGGCGGTAATCGCAGCGTCTACTTTCTTGACAGCCGTTTTTACTTTAGATCTGATCGCTTTATTTCTCGCAGCCTTTGTTTCGTTCACTAAGATTCTCTTTTTAGCAGATTTAATGTTAGCCAATTCGTACACCTCCAATATACTTGAAATATAATTAAATTCTTTGGTTTGCATCAAAGTCTGGACACGGACAGTTCAATGTAAACATACTTTTATATTCTAACGAATCTGTCCGCCGATGTCAATACATAATTCCCTTTTTTTGCAGAAAATAACATAAAAAAGGACGCTGAAAGCAAAAACAGGCGTATGACAGACAGGAGAATGCATGATGATGGGTAAAGCGGCGAGAGAAATGGAAGATTATGAGGGAAGAAAGCAACAGTTTGATGTGAGAACCGACTTGGCGGTTGAGGAGAAGGAGAGCTTTCCGGGGGACGGCGGGGAGATCGCCGGCGTTTCCCTCAAGGAGTGGGAGCATAAAAAGAGCAGAATCAAGCTGACGGAGGTCAAAATTCTAAATGACAACGGGGCTAAGTCCACGGGAAAGCCCAAGGGCACCTACATCACCCTGGAGGCTGATAAGCTTTCGGAGAAGGATGAGGATTACCACCGGGAGGTGTCGGAGGAGCTGGCGAAGCAGATTGAGCGGGTGATCGAGGATTTGAAGCTGCCCATGAAAAAGCCTGGCATCCTTGTGGTGGGGCTGGGCAATCCGTCGGTGACTCCCGACGCGCTGGGCCCCAAGGTGTTAAATAACCTCCAGGTGACCCGCCACCTAAAGAAACAGTACGGGGAGGAATTCTGCGAGAAGCACCATATGCCGGTCCTCAGCGGAATTATCCCGGGAGTCATGGCCCAGACAGGGATGGAGACGGCCGAGATCCTGAAGGGAATCATATACGAGACAAGACCGGATCTTTTGATCGTCATCGACGCCCTGGCGGCCAGGAGCGTAAAGCGTCTGGGAACGACGATCCAGCTGACGGACACCGGAATCCACCCTGGCTCCGGCGTGGGCAACCACCGCAGCGGTCTGACGATGGAAAGCCTGGGGGTGCCGGTGCTGGCTATCGGAGTGCCTACGGTTGTGGGGGCCGCGGCCATTGTCCACGATACGGTGTCCACGATGATCAAGGTGCTGTCCCAGGATTCCGCGACGAAGGGCATGGGAGAGTTTATGGAGCAGACCACCCCGGAGGAGCAGTATGACTTGATCAGAGAGCTGCTGGAACCGGAGTTCGGCTCCCTCTACGTGACTCCCCCGGACATCGATGAGACGGTCACACAGCTCAGCTTCACCATCTCGGAAGGAATTCACCTGGCGTTTTTTGAAGGATAGGCAAAAATCGGGAACCTCTGCATACCATGTAAAGAGGGGAACAGGTGATACAATATGAGGCAGAAAAATGGAAGACTGAACCAGACACTCAGGATAGGCATGGCGGTGTTTGTCATCGCCCTTGCGGCTGTCCTTCTTATAAAAACAGCGGCCCGGACAGACTGGGAGGAAATCGGTGAGATGACGGCGGGAAGAATCGCGGAAGAAGCCTCCGGGCTGGCGGTCCGGATCTGGCACAGAAGCTATCCGGCCGTCTATTCCTGTGGGGAAAAATCAGCCGGGAAGGATGAGGAGAAGAACGGATTTTCCCGGATGGTGGAGTGGATGATGGAGTTAAACCCCAGGTACCGGTACCGGAAGTCCAAAGAGAAAACCACGGAGGTTTACGTGGAACAGGACCCTTCCTACCATAAATATATAGAGAATCGTGATTTTTATGCGGAACATGAGTATCTGTTCCGGTACGGAGCCGAGGACACCAACGAACAGCCGACCTCTGCGGACCCGGAGCCGGTGCAGGAGGAGGTTCCCTTAAAGATCACCGGCAACATGATTCCGGCCTACACGGTCAGCAGCAGCCATACGGCGGTGGGAAACAAATATATGAAGGCCCAGCTGGCTGACTTTGATTTCCTGATGAAGCATTTTTACAGTGTTCATCCCACCACGACGGCCACCAGGGATCAGCTGAGCGCCGACACGCTGCTCTCCAAGGACTTAACCATAGACAAGACGGCGGAGGGTCCCCAGATTCTTATCTATCACACCCATTCTCAGGAGACCTTTGCCGATTACAGCGCCGATCACCCGGAGCGGACGGTGGTGGGGATGGGAACCTATCTGACAGAGCTTCTGACGGCCAAGGGATACTCGGTGATTCACGACACCTCGGTCTATGACTTGAAGAACGGGAAGCTGGACCGGAACAAGGCGTATACATATTCATTGGAGGGGATCACAGGGATTCTGCAGAAAAATCCGTCCATCCAGGTGGTTCTGGACTTACACCGGGACGGCGTCAGCGAGAGCCTGCACCTGGTCAATGAGGTGAACGGCAAGCCCACCGCGCCCCTCATGTTCTTTAACGGCATGAGCCAGACTCCCGACGGCCCCATCGAATATCTGCAGAATCCGTACAGGGAGGATAATCTGGCCTTCAGCCTTCAGATGCAGCTGGACGCGGCGGCCTACTATCCGGGGCTGACCAGAAAAATCTACCTAAAAGGTCTGCGCTACAACCTGCATCTGCGTCCCCGGTCGGCCCTCATCGAGGTGGGAGCCCAGACCAACACCTACGAGGAGGCCAGAAATGCCATGGAACCCCTGGCGGAACTTTTGGATATGGTGTTGCAAGGAAAGTAAAAAAATGGTATATTCAAGTAACAATATAGGTATATCATCAAGAGAAAAGAGGAATTATATGGCCGCTATTGACCAAAGTAAGATACGAAATTTTTGCATTATCGCCCACATTGACCACGGCAAATCCACATTGGCCGACCGTATTATAGAAAAGACCGGTCTTTTGACCAGCCGCGAGATGCAGTCTCAGGTGTTAGATAACATGGATCTGGAGCGGGAGCGCGGGATCACGATCAAGTCCCAGGCGGTCCGCACCGTGTACAGAGCCGAGGACGGGGAGGAGTATATCTTCAATCTGATCGATACTCCCGGACACGTGGATTTTAACTACGAGGTGTCCCGAAGCCTGGCCGCCTGCGACGGCGCGATACTGGTGGTGGACGCGGCCCAGGGCATCGAGGCTCAGACCCTTGCCAATGTCTATCTGGCCCTGGATCACGATCTGGATATCTTTCCAGTCATCAACAAGATCGATCTGCCCAGCGCCGACCCAGACCGGGTGGCGGAGGAGATCGAGGATGTGATCGGTATAGAGGCTCACGACGCCCCCAGGATATCTGCCAAGACGGGCATCAACATCGAGGCGGTTTTAGAGGAGATCGTCCACAAGATTCCGGCGCCCCAGGGAGATCCCGAGGCGCCGCTAAAGGGGCTGATCTTCGACTCGGTTTACGATTCCTACAAGGGAGTCATTATCTTCTGCCGCATCATGGAGGGAACTGTAAAGAAGGGAACCCCGCTTCTGATGATGGCAACCGGAGCCAGCGAGGAGGCCGCGGAGGTCGGATATTTCGGCGCCGGCCAGTTCATCCCCTGCGAGGAGCTGAGCGCCGGCATGGTAGGCTATATCACGGCCAGCATCAAGAACGTCAAGGACACCCGCGTCGGCGACACCGTTACCAACGCTGACAACCCGTGTGCGGAGGCTCTGCCCGGCTACAAGAAGGTGACCCCCATGGTTTACTGCGGTCTCTATCCGGCCGACGGAGCCAAGTACAATGACCTGCGGGACGCGTTGGAGAAGCTTCAGCTCAACGACGCCTCCCTGTTCTTCGAGCCGGAGACATCCCTGGCCTTAGGCTTTGGATTCCGGTGCGGATTCTTAGGGCTTTTGCATCTGGAGATCATACAGGAGCGTCTGGAGAGAGAGTACAATCTGGACCTTGTCACCACGGCTCCCGGCGTAGTCTACCGGGTCTACAAAAAGAACGGGGAGATGCTGGAGCTGACCAATCCGTCCAACCTCCCGGACCCATCCGAGATCGAATACATGGAGGAGCCCATTGTCAGCGCCGAGATCATGGTGACGACAGAGTTTGTGGGAGCGATCATGACTCTCTGCCAGGAGCGCCGCGGCAACTATCTGGGCATGGAATATATGGAGGAGACCAGGGCGCTGTTAAAATACGAGCTGCCCCTCAATGAGATCATCTACGACTTCTTTGACGCGCTGAAATCACGTTCCCGCGGTTACGCGTCCTTTGACTATGATATGAAGGGCTATGAGCGGTCAGAGTTAGTGAAGCTGGATATCCTGATCAACAAGGAGGAAGTGGATGCGCTGTCCTTCATCGTCCATGCGGAATCCGCCTACGAGCGGGGCCGGAAGATGTGCGAGAAGCTGAAGGAGGAGATTCCGAGGCATCTGTTCGAGATCCCCATACAGGCAGCCATTGGAAGCAAGGTCATCGCCAGAGAGACCGTCAAGGCCATGCGCAAGGACGTACTTGCCAAGTGCTACGGCGGTGATATCTCACGAAAGAGGAAACTGTTGGAGAAACAGAAGGAAGGAAAAAAACGGATGCGGCAGATCGGCAACGTAGAGATTCCGCAGAAGGCGTTTATGAGTGTATTAAAACTGGATGATGAATAATAAAGAGCTGGAATTATATGTGCATATTCCGTTCTGTGCCTGCAAATGCAACTACTGTGATTTCCTGTCCGCCCCGGCGGATGAGACGGTTCAGAAGCTGTATATGGACAAGCTGACGGAGGAAATTAAGGTGATGGCGCAGGAATGCGTCGATTACGAGGTGACGACGATATTTATAGGCGGCGGGACTCCTTCTATATTAAAGGAGGAGTGGATCGCCGAGATCCTGCACACTATATACGGGCGCATAGGGGTCAGCATGGACGCGGAGATCACGATTGAGGCCAATCCGGGAACTCTGACGGCGGAGAAGCTGAAACGCTATAGGCAAAGCGGCATCAACCGCCTCAGCTTAGGGCTTCAGTCGGCCGACGAGGGGGAGCTGCGGGAGCTGGGCAGAATCCATACCTTCGACTCCTTCCTAAAGAGCTTCGAGAGGGCCAGGCAGGCAGGATTTACCAACATCAATGTGGATCTGATGTCCGCTCTTCCCGGCCAGACGGCGGCATCCTGGAAGAACACGCTGAAAAAGACCGCCATGCTGAAGCCGGAGCATATCTCAGCCTACAGCCTGATCATCGAGGAGGGAACTCCCTTCTATCAGTGGTACGGGAATCAGGAGCCGGGCCATCCGCCCCTTCCCTCGGAGGATGAGGAGCGGGAGATGTACTACATGACGAAGGAATTTCTGGAGGAATCCGGGTATCGGCGCTATGAGATATCCAACTATGCCAGGCCAGGGTTCGAGTGCCGCCACAATGTGGGCTACTGGACCGGTGTGCCCTATCTGGGGCTGGGGCTGGGCGCCTCCTCCTATATGACGGACCGCCGTTTTAGAAATGAACCGGATTTGAAGCGCTATCTCTCCCTGAACTTAGAAGCCCCCAACTATGGCGGGCTGAGGACGGAGGAGGAGATCTTACATGTGCAGAGCCGGATGGAAGAATTTATGTTTTTGGGACTCCGCCTCTCCTGCGGCGTATCGGTCCGGGAGTTTGTGGAGCGGTTTGGAAGAAATATCCATGAGATCTACGGCGACGTGATTATGAGGATGGAGGAGGAGGAACTGCTCACCAGCCGGGAAGGCCGGATCATGCTGACGGACCGGGGCGTGGATGTCAGCAACTACGTGATGAGCAAGTTTTTGATCTGATAAAAGACAGTTCTATAAAAAGGGCCCTGTATGGTCCGGGATGAACACTCATACCGGACCATACAGGGCCCTTTTGACGGCGTTTACATTTACTGAAGCAGATAGACCTGCACATTTTTGACGCCGTATCTCAATGCCTCCTTGTGGGAGTTAAAGAAGATATCCACCTTTTTGCCGTTGACGCCGCTTCCCTGATCCTCGGCTGTGTAGACCACGCCGTCGATAAGAAGTTTGCTGCCCATAGGGACGATGCGGGGGTCCACGGAGATCGTGTGGTTTGCTCTCGGCACGGTTCCGGTGCAGGTTTTGGCGCCGGCTCTGCCGCAGCAGCGGGAGCAGGGGCAGTATGCAGTGGCTTTGAAGGCCCCTAACGGCTTCATATTGACCGCCGGAAGGGCTGCAGGGGAAGATTCCCCGGTTGCGGTGTTATAATCGAATACATTGGTCAGAGGCGTGTCTCCTGCGTAGACCTCCACACGGTATACACCGGAGTCTAAGCTGGCCCAGCTGGCCGGGATGGAGAATCCGTAGCTGCCTGTTCCGTAACCGGCGGCGGCTAAGTCCTCCCGGTAATTTCCGGCGGTTCCGAAAAAACTCCGCCACAGTCGCCCCGTCGGAGGCCCGCTTGATGACGGCACGGACGATTAACGCTTCCTCCGGCCGGCTGCTGTCCCATACCCATCCGTTTACATTCTGGTCATTGACGCCGTCCAGACAGCCGGAGGCTGAGGCTGCAAAGCTGTTGGTGAAATTTAATACGGTTATGCCGATACCCAGCATGATTCCGCAGATACTATGAATACGTTTCATAAATACATCCTTTCTTAAATAAAAACAAAATTTACTCTTCTGATTTTCGTGTTTTATCGGGTGTATTAAGAAACAAAAAAGATGCGAGTATATTCGCATCTTATCCTTAGTAGTGTGTGTCAATATTTAATTTTTAATCCGCTTTGTATACTTCCACGTTTTGTACGCCATAATCAAGTGCGGCGCTGTGAGAATCAAAGAAAATATCCAATTTGTTGCCGGTTACGCCATGTCCCTTATCTTCAACGGTGTAGATGATATCGTTGATCTTAAGCTTTGTCCCCAGTGGAAAGACGTTTAAATCGGCTGAAATTGTATGATTAACGGTTGGAACGGTTCCTGCGTAGGTAAGGTTGCGGCCGTTGCTGCACTTGCTGCAGTTACAGTAGGCGGTAGTCTTAAATACTCCCAGACTCTCCGGCGCCGCTGTCTCCTCCTCGGCTGGCTCGGTGGCCTGAACGCCTGGTCCGGTAAATTCATCCATGTTTTTTGGCAAAAGCCGGAATTGAAAATAACAGAACGCACAGGAAGGTCAATATTATTAACGGCAACTTATGTTTCAGTTGTTTTGTCATCATGTACCTCACAATTTGATATTCCTTGGGGTTTCCTTGT